>VTLG01008819.1_pt1 | contig 30328 bp, 21 predicted proteins | sample 4694571 | NCBI WGS metagenome assembly VTLG01 (sample SAMN12604809, study PRJNA352737) | marine metagenome | biome: ENVO:00000447; feature: ENVO:00000209|ENVO:00000569|ENVO:01000036; material: ENVO:00002151; isolation source: viral sequences binned using virsorter ...
TAGCAGTTGTATGATATAAATTAGTTGAACCTTCAGTTATTGTATCTGTAGTACCAATCGTATTGGTAGTTGCAGCCCAACCCATATATCCATGTGCAGTACATTGATAATATAAGACAGAAGGAGCATTTTCTGCTACCACAATTTGTGTATATGCACCAGAATTTCCTGGCGTTCCACTTGATGTAACCCCTGTAGTATATGCAGTATTTTTAGCTGCATCTAGATAAAACCTAAGAGGGTGACCAGAGTTACTTGAATCAGATTGATCAAACTTATAAGTGTTCTTTGGAATTAATTTTAAGAATGGAGAAAATACACCATTAATTTTATACTTGTTACTAGAACCAGTTCCATTATATGGATGTGCAGCTGTTGAAGCTGCAACTGTTACATATAAAGTTTGAGCAGATGATTCAAACGCTGTTGCGTAATGATCTGAAACAGTAACAACAGCACTACTTCCATCACGCATATACATTTTTCGGTCATGCGTGTTGATAGCAACTTCACCCTCAACCAAATTAGATGTTGTTGGTATGGTTGAGTGAGTATGCGACCTTTTAAGTTTTACATCAATAGCCATTAGGCATATCTCCTATGTGACTATTTAGAATGTTCCACCATCAAGGGAACTGGAAAAACCAAGAGTATCAGTACCACCACCAGTATATAATAAAATTTTATCATCAGTATTAGATGCACCACCATCTAATGCAGTTATAGAACTTCCATTATTAGATACAAGTATAGAACCTTGTGCAATTGATGTTAAACCAGTACCACCATTTGCTAATGGTAATGCACCAGTTACTGTATTTGCAGAAGCGGCTAAATCAACTGAACTGTTTGCCATCATTGCAGCTACAACACCACCAGCTGCAATTTTAGTACCACTACTACTAATTGCAAGTCCACTAGCAGCTCCACCATCCAATTGAACTGAAAGTGTTGTTCCAGATTGAGTTAAACCATTACCAGCACTAATATTACCAGCACCAGAAAATTGTGTAAATGCTAATGCTGTTGTTCCTATAGTAATTGTACCATCAGTTGTTAAAACAAAACCTTGATCACCATTAGTTCCTTCTTCTACAAATACAAATGCACCAGAAGTGATATTAGCACTACCATCAAAGTCAGTTGCTCTTGTTGGAGCTCCACTTGCGTTTACTGTGTACACACCATTTTCTGAAGCAGGTGATTGATCTTTGATAAGTATTCTATCTCCAGTTGCAACTGTTACACCACCAACTGTTTGTCCATTTGCATACGCAGTAGATAGAGTTGCATTTGCCGTTGTAGCAGCTCTTACAGAACCTTTAACATCTAAGCCTTGAACCAACCCATCAACGTAACCTTTGTTAGTAGCATCGCCTACGTCTTGTGGAGTTCCGACTTGAATAATTCTATTATTAGATGCATCTATATTTCCTGTTGGATTTAATGTTAAATTAGATGTTGCACTTAATTTTAAATCTCCAGATGAAGTTGTTATTGTTTGTGCATCAGCAGTACCTAATCTTATATTATCCACAGATAGAGCTGTTAATGCTCCTATAACACCACTAATATCAGTTTTATTTCCTGTAGTAATTACTGTACCAGCTGCATCTGGTAATGAAATATCAATGTTACCACTAAGAGTAGCTGGAGATTTCAAAGTTACTGCATGACTACTATCATTATCATCTAAAACAATATTACCTGGCGTTGAATTATCAGCACCTCTTACTTTAATAGTATCAACTTTACTATTTGTGTCAGTAATTATTGCTGACGATCCAGTTAATGTTCCAAGTGTATGATCCAACATATCTGTGAAATATTGACCACCAATAACATTTTGACTTGATCCGTCACCTATAAATAATCTTTTTCCATTGTTTATTTGTGTTCCAGCTCCATGTGTATACGCTAATTCACCATCTGCGAGTGATGTTGGCGATGTAGAAGCTGTAGATTTTTTTATCTGTATTGTAATTGCCATTTTTTATATCCTCTCTAAAAACTTCCAGAATTTAGCGTAATGTCCGCTGTTGTATCTAGTTCATTTCGTGCTGTCCACTTTTGAGTGGTTGAATTATATTGTAGTATTGCACCATTTTGTAATCCTACAGTTGTAACATCAACATTACTAATGTCATTCAAACTAATGGTAGCAGCTGCAGCTGCACCAGCAGACGGGCCTTGAGGGCCTGGAACTGTAACACGAATTACTTGTGGTTGATTTGTAACTATTGCCATCTTTAACTCCTATTATGCCCTTGATACACTAGGATTGACATTTGCAATCCCTTCTACTACTCTTGTTTTTGTTCCCCCAGGCAAAGTCAAATTAACATCATAAACATATTTACCAGATTCAAGTGCAGATGTCTGTGCATCAGTTAACGAAATTGTTACTTGTCCATTTGTTCTTGGCGTTTCAAATGTTACATTAAAAGGTACTGAAGTTATTGACTCATACGTTTTTCGTAATTGTGCAATTCCAGAATATCCTGTTAGATCTAAAGCTGTTCCATTTCCATCTGCAACACTTATTGTTGTTGTGAATGTCGTACCTTGATCTATAAATAAATTTGATATTGTCGCCATAAAACAAAAAGACTCCTTCTTTGTCTATTTATAATGTTTAAACCCTCTATGCAATCGCAAGAAAGATATATCTTGCACCATTTATATTAATTGGAACACCACCCATATGAGGTTGACTTTGTGTTGATCCATTCGTATATGAGTTTGCTAATACTGAAAAACCATTTGCGTATGGTGCTACATAATCTCTACCAGTTGCAGATGGAACTACATCTTTTCTATTTAAAAATGTTACATGGTCACTACCAGACCTAATATTTGATTGGTAATAATTACCAGAAACTTGATGACCATCTCCACCCTCAAGCACTACCCAAGGCCCTTTATCATCTTCTCTTTTAATTAATACAAATCTTGCACTACTAGAAAATCCACAATTAACTTGTACAGTACTTGTGCCAGTTCCAAGATAATATCCAACTCTACTTACACCAGGCAAACTTGCAAACATTATACACTGATGATAATAAGGATCACTACCACCATTATTAGCTGATTTACCACCACCAAGTGTTATATCTGTAGATGATACTGAAATACTAGAAGATGCAAAATGACTACCAGATGCATCATCAGTAGATCCAACAGCAATAGTTCCATCTCCAACATAATTTGGTGTACTTGTGTTTGTCATTGAATCATCTGCTCTATATGTTCCAAATCCACTTGAATCATTTGTGTGTGATCCAGTTCCTAATCCAAACATCACTTTCATAGTAGTCCAATCACCAGAACCAGCTGGTGTCAGATCTTTGTGAAAAACTTCCCAACCAGTATTTAAACTACCATAAGAAGAATAATTGGTAAGAGAAAATCTTGACATCTTAAATATTAACATTTCTGGAGCTACACCCAATGCATGAGGTTTTGTCATAGTAGAACCACTTCCACGATAATGAATTATATCCATAAAACCTTTTGCTCTTTTAAACATATGAGTATATATTTTTGGATCTTGAGCTGTAGTGCCATTATTCCATGTGCCTTTTGATTGTGGATAAGTAATACCGAAACCAGATGATTGACTAAAAGGATTTGCACTAGTTTGACCAGTTTGTGGCCACAGATCTCCTATTCTACGAGCATCATAATTAGTTTCGTTAGTAACTGATGGAGCATATGTACCCCAACCTCTTGTCGCAATTCTCATCATGTTATAAGAACTACTATTAGAATTTGCATCATTAATTATCGCTAAATCTGGTTTAAATAAAACAGGATTTTGATGATCATTATATGATGAAGTAGATGAAATAGGAGCAAAGGGATGACTATTCTGACCTGACCCATAAATACCACTTCCAAAACTAAATTGATCACCATGTCCATTAACTAAATTTTTTCCTCTAGAAATAGCATAGATTTGTTTTCCTTCAGTTGGTGTTATTTCATTTCTACGAACAGCTACATACAAATAAGTATCACCAGCAATATTCCAATTGTAACTGTTTGCCGTTCCAATGGAATTTGATGCATTTGCTACACCAGAAGTAATACCACCAGGCGCAGTTTGAGCAGTAGTACCATTAAGATTTCCTATTCCTCGTACTTCAAACCCTTTTGTCATAGGATGACCGACATCTGCACTATGATGAAATTGACCTCTATTGTGAATAGTATGCTGACCTATACCATGAGGAGAATTATCTCCATATTGAGAAGTTGCATCATAACTTTCACCCATATTCCAATCCCAACCTCTTGTTGTATCAAACATAGTCCAACAAGTTTGGGATCTGTTCATATTTTTCATCATTACCCATTGAGGCTCCCAACCTAAATCAACAAATACACCACTATCATATGGACTAGGCCCATATGAATTTACAACACCAGGCGAAACAGTAGATGCTACTCTTTCATGATATATACTAGTACCACTAACTTGTGCAGTTGACCAACCATTTCCAGTATATGTTCCTACTGCAATATTTCCTGTAGTTTTTTGGTCTGCAAACAAATATGCATAATATTTTATACCAGTATTATTACCAGCTCTTTTTGTAATATAGTTAGGTGGTGAGTGATTATCTGGATACCCACCAGAAACACCCTCAGCATGAGAAACAGTAAAATATGTACTTGTCGGAGTTGCAACACCATTATAACCACTAGTTCCACCAAAGACTTTATAAGGATGTGCAGTATCGTGAAAATTACCCCAATTACTGTAAGTGTTTGGTTGAAATTGATCTTTCGTATCTAAAAATCCCATTGAATTTGGAAGATCTTTATGCCACACTCTTGGGTATAAATCAGTGCCAGTTACTACTTCACTTAGTATAATCATTGCAGGCACAGATTGTAAATTGTGTGAAATTTGTCTATTAGCAGTTCCATCGCCTGTCCATTCTACAATATCAAAAAACTTTGGATGTGCTTTCATTCCCCAAATAAAATATTTTCCACTATCAGAAGATACTGGTGTTACTGGATGTATTCCAAGTTTAGTTCTATCAAAATATCTCATTCCGCTACTGTCAAAGTTACCACCACTACCATAATACCCTTGAAAACTACCATATGCATATTGAAGTTGATCTGGATGACTACTATTATCTGAACCTACAGTTCCTGTTTGTTGATGATTAGCTCTCACTGTATCTATAACTTGATTATCAGAATATTTTCTTGTATTACTATTAGTGCCTGGAGTGGTATCTATAGTTTTTTCTCTTTTAGTATTACCCCAAAAATAAAAACCTTTATTAGCACTTGTATTGCTCCAAGTATATTCTGAATCTCTTATTGCTATATAAAAATTACTAGTACCAGTATAAAATAATTGATTATTTGTAGTAGTATCACCTTTAAATCCTTGACTATGTACACTCATAACTGTATTTCCAGAAGTACCAGCAACATGATATGAAGTATGCCCCATTTGACTTGTAGTTGAGTTATAACTAGTATTATCCCAAAATGACCAAGGCCTTCTGATAAGCACATCTCCACCATGAGCATTACTGCCCCAATATAATTTTTTATCTAATATTAAGTCTGCACTGCTAAATCCACCAAGTGATAAACTACTCGTATTATATGGAAAAATCCATATTGTTTGAGGACGCCAACCTAAATTTACATTAAAATTAGTACCACTAAAAGTTCCACATTTAATCATAGAAGATGAACTACTATCACTAGCCCACAAATATGCAATATATTCTTTTCCATTTTGATTTGTAAATCCACTATCAGCTAAATTTGCATCATGACCAACTGTAAAATTTGAAGATGTAGGAGCCACAGCATTAGTTCCATTACCTAAATTTTTTTGTGTAGAAAAAGTTTGATTACCATAGGGCCCTATGCTACCTATTGCACTATTTGTAGTATCATACCAAGTACCACTTTGTCCATATGAAGTATGACTACCTTCCATTTCTGGATATAATTTATATTTAAAAGCACCATTTAAACCACTCCAATTTAAAATAAAAAGAGTGTCAATGTCATAATTATCTGTTCTTCTTATTATCATAAACTCTGGCACAGATTGTAAATTATGAGAAATTTGACGATTATAAGTTCCATCGCCCGTCCATTTGACTACATCAAAAAACTTAGGTTTTGCTCTAAAAGTATAACCCAAATATCTTTGACCTATTGTATTTAAACAAAGGGTGTTTAGATTTCCCCCATATCCCCATTTGTAACCACTTGTTGTATATTGAAAAAAATTAGAGTCATTTTGTAATGTTGATTCAGATCTGTAATTACCAGCAGGCCCTCTATTTGAAAAAAATACTTTTGAATTTCCTCTTTCTGAATCTAAAAACATAGGAGAAGATTCTCTGTCTAATAAATTATTACTATTTTGTTGTTTATTTGAACCATGTCCTTTGATAAAAGTCATAGTCTTATTATTAATCATATCAATACCATTGACAATCTCTTGTCCATATGGTGCTTGACCTGTCCACATATCTACAGAATAATAGTCATCAATATCAGTAGATGGTGTTCCTGTTAAATCAACTCCTGTATCTATTTCACCTTGATCTAAATTAATATAATCTCTGTATTGTCCATAATTACCAGTTTTACCATAATGATAAGTAGAAATGTTAAAAAGACCAGTATTATTACCACCCTCTCCTACAGGACTAGATTGACCAGTTTGAGAAACACCAGATGTTGATAATATTTTTTTAGATTGACTCACTACTTCAGATCCTGTCCTAATTTAAATGAATATATTGTCGAACCACCATCATGTGTATAAAATCCAAATAAATCATGAGCTCCTAAAGTATTTGTAATAGTAGGTGCATTTGAACTACCACCAGCCCAATAAAATTCATGATCTGTGGTTGGATTAGAAACCCAACTTATTGTTTGTAAAGTTCCAGATGCTGGTTGTTTTAATTTTAAGGTAAAGAAAAATGCAGTTCCATCTCCAGTGTTTGGAGTATTATCTGGTGCAGGCACATTTGTTAAATCTATACTTGTTATTGAATCACCACTTGCATTTCCACCAAAATTGTGATAGAAATTATTTCCATTATTAAAATCTAAAGTAAGAACTCCACTATTAAAAGTTGCGGCTTGAAAGTTTTCTACAATACCACCACTTCCTTTTAAATCATTTGCAAAATCAAACGCAGTTGATAATGCAAGTTTTGCTGGTGTTACAGCAGTATCTTGTATTTCAGCAGTTGTAATTGCATTTGCAGCTACATCTTCTGCAACAATAACATTTGCACCGATTGCTCTTGAGTTAATTTTTCTAATAGGCATTTTCTTTTATCCTGTTTTTTTATCTATTTATTCAATATTTTCTGAACCAGACATAATTCTTCTTTTATGCTATGCCCAAGCTGCAAATATATAATGGTCACTTGTTCTATTTATTTTGTCATCTGAACTTTTTATTTGAAAACCAGTGGTAGTTTGATCCATTATATCTGCATTATTATAATTTCCTGTTTGAGTGTCATACCATTTAGTTTTGTTTATACCAGTAGATGAACTATCAGTTCCACTTTGACCAACAAAAACTCCAGATGCAGCTGCGACTGGGTTTATTCCTGTGGATTCACTATAAGAAGTTTCTGCAAAATGATCATTACCAGAATTTACACTAATCCAAAGCCAAGGTGATGTTCTAGAACAGTTTTTAATCATTACCATTCTTGCACCACTAGTAAAACCACAATCAATATTTTTTGTAGATTGTCCATCTCCTGTATAAACACCTATTTTACTAAGTCCAGGCACAGTTGCCCAACTCCACGCAATATATCCACCACCATTTGCGTTTGGGCCAACTCCATCATCATTATTATATGCGCTCATATTATGACCAACATTTCCAATTTTAAAATATGATATTCCATACTGATTTGCATCTAGAGTTGCTGGCCAATTTGCCCATTCACTTATTCCCCAAAAGTTATCTACTCTTTCTCTTGGAGCATTTTGATTTACTTTTAGTAGATAATCATTTGTTCCATAGGATTGACCATATGCAATATCTTTATGAAACATAAGTGTGTGTGAAAAGTGATTAGTACCACTTGCATGATTTTTTATTTGTTTTACAATCACCATTTCTGGTTTTACACCTAAACTTGTTGCAATACTACGATCACTTGCATTGTTACCAATATAATGTTCAAAAGAGTGGTAACCAAACTTTTTTGTCCACATACCAAGTGAAAATTGTTTTCCAGCAGTTTGACCAGTAAAGTTATCAAACATCCAATTTGCAGGCCAAAAACCTGGCCTTCCAACAACTTTTGCTCCATGACTAGTATTCCAATGATAAGCTGAAAATGGATAGTCATATTGACCAGTAGCATTATATTGACTATTATAATTTATGACAGCTCCATTCCATGACGAAAATTGAGAACTGAAAAGTAAATCTCTGTAACCACCAGCATTAGGAAAATTACTATAATTAAGTTGATGTGTTGGATTAATATGTAATGCAGTATCTACTCTATTAGAACTACTAAATCCAGATGCTGAATTAGGGTTTCTAGAAAAAACTCCGCCTGCACTACCATTTATAAGTTCTGGTGGTTTTGTACCCTCATCATCACGAACCATTAAACGCATTATAGTTTGACTACCACTACCTGTGTTTTCAGATCTAGTTCCACTATTAAATATTTTTAGTTGATTCGCACCTGACATTTCTAAAAATTTAACATCACCAAATTGATCTCTTCTACCAGTTCTTGCATGAAAATGTTTTACACGATCATCAGTTGATGCTCCATTTGCGGCACCACTATTAGATACAGTATGCAATCCAACAACTTTATCAGTTTGACACCAATGACCATCATCACCATAATTTTTCCAAGCAATATACTGAGCTCTCCATGGCGTATCTATCGTATCTCCATTTGTAGCAGTAGTACCACCACCAGCACTATGAAAACCACATTCAATTTTAGAAACATGATTACCACCTATACCAGTATCATGACCCCAAAGATAAGCAATATACTCTACACCATTATCATTTAAAGTTTGACCAGATGGCAATGAACCACCAACACTAAAGTTTGAAGCAGTTGGTGCATTTTGGGCCCAACCACCTGTACTTGTCCAAGACGTTTTAGCTAAATATTGACCATAAAGATGAGGATTAACTCCACCAGCGGCACCTCTATGATAAATGAAAAATTCTTCAGAATGACTAATTCTCTTACACCATATCATACCAGGCGCAGATCCTAGTCCATGAGCAATTTGTCTACTTGATGATCCATTGCCAGTATATTTTACAACATCAAAAAAATGTTTTGCTCTTCTCCAAGAATATGCTGTATAAATTCTATTTTCATTACCAACACCATATGTAGCATTTATTGATCCAGCTTGACCAAGAGTAAATCCATAATGACCACTTTGTGATGTAAATGCTAAAGAACCTACTACTTCTGTAGATACATTTTCTGTGCCTGAATATGAATTAGTCGTATAATTTGAACCAGCACCAGTTCCAGTAACATCATCATTACCATTTGCTATTTGATAGTTTGCTCCTCTTTCACTATCATAGTAATACCACATACCATCTTCTAAAGCATTGGTAATCTGAATCATTCCGCCATATGTTTCAATGTCTACACCAGTACTGACAAAACTACTTCCACCACGATAGTTGGTGATGTTAAAAACATTACTTACATCTCCATCACCAGAACCACCTTTTGAAAATTTTCTCCATATACTCATGTCTATACAGCTGCAGCATCTATTGATCTAATACCATAATAGTTTACCCCACCATCCATAGTAAAAAATTGTAAAATATCTGTTTCTCCATTTGCTGGAGTTGTCGGTGTATTTCCACCTTCCCATTTTATGGCACCATTTGTTGTATTATCTGCTTGTTTGAAAACATAGGTCACAGTATGAGCTCCACCAGCAGTAAGTTTTAACGTAAATCCCTGTGCAGTTCCACTTGCTGGTGGATTGTTTATTGTAAGTGTAGTAACACCACTTGTTGTTAAATCAAAAACATTTCCAGTTCTCATATCTAATGTAGGAGTTGTTCCAGATAATGTTTGTTTAGTTTCGTGATATCTTCCAGACTTTACAATTCCAGTAAAATTATAATCATTTGCAAGATTAACCTCTGAACTACCAACAGCATCAGCTGCAATTTCAGAAGAACCTACTGCATCTGTAGCAATCTTTGCAGAAGTAATTGCATCATCATCTATGTCTAAAAGCATCGCTGGTGTTTGTCCTATGAATGGCATTTTACTTTCCTAACTAGGTTTGGTTGGCCAATCTGAAGATTCTAAATTAGGCCAGTTTTTGTGTGTCGGTAAATCTCTTAGAGCTTTTCTATACGTTTTCATATCAGATGACATAGTAACATCTGAATTTGCTGTCCAATCAGTTTCTTGTAATAACTGATTTCTAATATTTCTATTATTTGATGCTATGTGTTCACTGGTTATAGTTGGAGATGTTAAATCTACAGTTTTTGTTCCAATAAGAATTGATTTATCATCATCTTCTACTTCATACATCTGTCCATCACGATAATAATTTTTAACCATTTTAATCTCTCCTCAACACTCTGATATAACCATTCATTGATGCATCATTGATATTAAATCTAAGTAAATTAATTGGAGAAGTAGCTCCACCACTAAAACCGCCATTAACAAAAACAACATCTGTATTTTTATGTAAACCCATTCCCCAAACTGCACTATTAAAAACATTACTTCCAGTTTCAGATCCTTGATAATAATATAAATTTAAATTATAAGTTGGTTGTGTTGCAAATGCATTTAAAATATCACTATTTGCATTATTTAAATCTCGGCTTAGATATAACCATGCAATACCAGCAGAAGTAGAACCAGTACCAGCACTTGGATACCATGTAATAGCATCACCATAATGTTGACTTATAAAAGAACTACCAGCATTATCTGATGCCTGTAATCTCATATAGTTTCCACCAGTACCGCTAGTCTGAGTTTCGTTTGACCCCCATATACCAGTAAGTTCTATAAGATAAAGTTTATCTTTTTGTACTGTAACATCATAGGTTAAAGCATTACTTACTGCACCAGCAGTGACAGTTGTAAAATTAGCAATACTTCCTGGCGAGGCCCAAGTTAATCCCCCAGTATTTCCAGATTGTGCAGTTAAAACATAATTATTTACTGGTGCATTACTTATTTGTAACTTTGATTCGTTTATTGCTTGATCTGCAATTTTTCCTTGTTCAACCGCTAAATTATTAATTTTATTTGTAGTAACTGCATTATTAGCTAATTTTGCATCTGTAACTGCACTACCATTTATTTTATCAGTAGTGATTGCATTATCTACAATTTCAGTAGAATTAACTGCATTGTTTGACAGTTTTGCATTAGTGACAGCATCATTTGCAATTTTATTTGTAGATACTGCATTATCTTTTATTAGATTTACTGGTTGTTTTCCTAAGTAAGGCATTTTAATTTCCTATGAAAGAGTAGGCCAATCTTCTTCTTTTAAATCAGGCCAATTTTTATGTGTCGGTAAATCTCTCAAAGCTTGTCTATAAGTTTTTACTTTATCACTCATAGTTACATCAGATAAACCATAATGATCAGTTTTTTCTATCAATTGATTTCTTCTATCTCTATGGTGAGATGCAATATTATCAGATTTTGTTTTATTCCAAGCATCATCTTGAGATTTTTTTGTTACTGTTTTTCCATCACCATCTTTATAGGCTTTATGTCTGTCTGCAACTAACCATTTTTTTACCCATTGGTTTTGATCATTTTTTTCTATTCCATCTTGAACAATAATTTTTAGATCTGAAGTAAGAGCAGGAACTTCTCCATGATGCAATATTTCCCAACCAAAGCTTTTTGCAATATCCTCTGATGGAGTTGGTGGAAAACTTGTATTCGGATTTGCAGACACAATGTCTGACCAACTTCCTACTTTTTTAGTCTTTTCATTGTAATATTCTGACATTAGTTTCTCCTAATTTTATTCTATTTATGTCGCTGGGAATGGTGTGTAGTGGTCTGCGTCATGAGTCATTTTAGATACAGGCATATTTGCACAAACAGTTCTATTAAAGAAAACATGACCCAAAGGTACTACTGTAGCAGCTGCCTGTCCATTTCCTGTTCCATTTGCAGTTGTAATTGTACACATAAAAGTATCTCCAACTTGAGGAGTTCCTCTATTACTAACATCAAATCCATAATCACCCCAATTTATATTTCCTACATTTGTAATCTTATAATATTTACTTACTACAAATTGACTTGAGTGTGCATAATGTGTAGCTGCTGTATCTACATTAGATGTTATTAAACCAGTATTACCAGAACCATATCCATTCCAAGTAACAGAGGTAAAGTTTGAGTTGAACTGTGCCTCTAATATTCTGAACTTAACTGGAGTTGCAGTTGGATCTTCATAGTCTAATATTGCCCATAGTTTATTAGATGATGTTACAACCATCTGTATAATTTGTCTATTGTTTGGATTTAAACTAGAAGGAACTTCAAAAGGTAATCCTTGTTCAATTGGCCCTCCAGATCTATTTAAGATATCTCTTGTATTTAAATTAACTCCTATAAATCCTGCTTTATTATATCCACTATCTTGTTTTGGTATACAAAGTATTCCATCTGGAGAAACACAAGAGTTCCAATCTACATTTCTAACTCCTTGATCAGTTCCTAATCTAACATTATTACCATATATGCGATTATTATATGTATTTAAATTACTATCACATTGACTCACAAAGTGATTAGGCAAATCTGGAATCCTATTTGGGCCACCTTCACCTGTTACAGTTACATTTGTTCCTGGCCCATATTTTTCAGTTCCATGATTTCCATTTCTTTCTTGAGAATAAACATACGTTCCATCTTGATAAGAAGTAACACCATGCCAGTAACCTTTGTAATACCACACACCTCTCATTCCATCACCATTAGAAGATTCTATTGCACTATCTACATTGTCAACATTAACACCTACACCATAAGTATTCAGGCGGCCTAAGAAATAGTTGGGAGAGATTGATATACCAGCATAATTTTTACCATCACCTCTGTCGAACCACCCATGAAGTCCTCTATGATCATATGAGGCATAAATATCTCTACCTTGAAATAAAGGCATATGTTGGCTGTTTATTCCCACTAAACGCCCATCTTGATGCATATCTCTATTAAATGCATTTGGGCCGCTTACATCAGAACTGTAGTAAGAAATACTACTATCAGCGTATGTAGGTGGAAAGAAAAACTGATTTTCTCCAGCTATATGATAAGCATCAACACCAGAACCGCTACTGCTTGGTGACTCATCTGCCCATCTATCACTACTTGATCCATATGGATTTTGGTAACTATCATTTAAAGTTGAATCAGATGAATGAGGACTAACATCCATTTGTTGTGCTAAACACATTTGTTTGCCTGGAGTATCTCGCATTGGATCTGGGTAAGTACTATTAGTTCCATTTGCATCTACATACACAGTATGGTCATATCCATAGGGAGAAGCAGGATCATTCATTCCTTCAAACTCAGAACCACCATTCATAGCAGCCATCTTAATTCTTCCAGTAAAAAGGCCAGGATTTTGTGTAGCACCACTTATTGTTCCAAAATGAGGGGAATAAGTACCCACACTATTAGCAAGGAATAATTGATGAGCATTAGCCGAATCAGTAACACCACCATGCTGTGGTAGAAAATATGGATCTTGAGTGGGGCCCCAATGTTCCCAACCACCAGCAAGCCCTCCATAATTTGAACCACCATAATTGTTTCTTACTCCTCTGGATGCCCAAGCAGTTCCAGCCACTTTAGAAGTAACTGCTGGTAGATTATGAGGATACTTATCATGATCTCTTGTAGCAAATGCAAACAATGTTTGTATATGATTATCGTAAAATAAATTAGTATTTGTCCAATACTTAGTATAAAGATTGCCTGCTACAGGAAAATTTACTAAAATTGCTTGAGGGTATCTCATTTTCATAGTTTTTTCATCAAACTTAATAACAGCATGAGTTAATGAATTAGTACTACCACTATCGCTCTCTTGTCTAGCTCTTACTGACAAATATATAAATCCATCATCTGCATATATCATATCAAATGTCGTATGATCAAACATATCTTTTGCTTGATCATACTGTGGAAGCGTATAGTTAGTTACATTACTCATATCCGATCCTGCTGGTCGCATTTCTAAACCTTTAACAGAATGACCATGAGGATGATGACCAGTAGTTCTATGTGTGCCAGACATATGACTAATATCTGGATCAACATTATAGTTTTGAGTTATATTAAAAATATCTGATGACATGGTTGCAGTAAGAGGATTTATTTTATAGATATTATCATTTTCTCTAATTAAAATACTATCATCTGGTTTTTTATTTAACAATGGTGTAAAAAAGTCATTTTGTGTAGAATTATTCCATTCTATAGAACTATCTGTCATGTTTCCAACTGTACCTTGAGGAATATAACCATCTATCGAACTTCCAGCTCCAAAAACTGGAAGAGATCCAGTACTAGGATAATAATCTTTATATCCCTCTACTGTATAACTTTGATCATTTCCACTCCCAGTAAATTTTAACTCTACAATTCTTACCCATCTATTACCAGATCTGGTGCCTGTACCATTATCAACAGAAGTTTGTTCTTTAGAAATAATATATATTTTTCCACTTTTACATTGAATTAGTTTATACCAACCACCACCATAAGATGTAAGAGTATGATTATTAATACCCAAAGGATGAATATCTCTTAATTGAGTTTGTTGTCCTTTTTCATACAATGCGTTGCCTGAATTTCCAGCAGTAAAAACAGTATATTGATAACCAACATCACCATAACTAAAATTTCCAGTTAGTGGATTTTTATATTCATGACTTAACAAAAAATCGTCTAGGCCATCATCATTTAAATCAAAACTTCTTAAATCACTATTACTTGTGTCATGAAATATAATTCTACCATCTCTAGTAAGAACATGAGTATACCTATGTGTATTAGGCAAATTGCCTCCAAATATTTTAGAGGGATAAAATCCATAAGGTGATTTTACATAAAGGTAATCATTAGAATTTTTAGCGCCTGCAATAAAAAAATTACCTCTATAAAAATAAACCCAGCCAGGGCCTGGATTTGATGCAGCATTTTGATAATAAAATGCATCATTAAGACTATATCTAAAGTTAGGGTATTTTGAGTTTTTCGTAGAATCTTCTAAATGCGTTTTAGATTTTTTAAATGCTCTTAATCCAGTTTGAGGAGATGAGCCTGAATAACCAGTGGCTGCCATAGCAAAACTTTTAGTATACTTGTTATATGTTCTTGCACCAGAAAAAGAAAGACCTTCAGTATCAAAAGTATGTGTTAATCCATTATTACTTAAATAGATACCATCATTTTGAATTAAATCCATAGTATTAACATTTTTAGAACCAGAAGAAGGCCAAGATGTTAAATTAAATGCAAAGTTCGGAGTATCTCCACCCACATATCCTTTTAAACTCACCCACATATAATTTGTAGAAGTATCTAACATTAGTTGTGTAAAGTATTGTTGACCAGCCCAAGGACTAATATGATTCATCACTACATAACCATCTTCTACAACATAACCTTTTTGTGTTGTTCTAACAATAGTAAGTCCATTAGCACCATTGACACCAACATAAAGTCTGTTATCATCAGCATAATACATTATACAACGAGTTTCATTTACTGGAAAAGATGCTCCACCAGTTGCACCACCTTTATTAGTGAAGTCTATGTTTGCAAGTTCCACTCCAGTACTAGGATCAAATGCAAGAATTGTCTTATTACTAGTTCTATGGAATATTACATCACCAACCACTTGACCAGCAGCTGCGTTGACCAATTTCATCATATTACTCATAAATAAATTCTCCTATGGTGATGCTGGTGCTTTTATATCTTGTCCGACAGTAAACCCATAGATATTACCACCATTACCTGTAGCACCACTTTTCATAAAAACAAATTGATCTATAGCACCACTAGCTGATGAAAGAGTTGGTTTTTGTCCATTAGGCCAATGAACATTTGTGGGATAAACTACTGAATAATTTGATGATCCTTGTATAATAGTTATTGTCCATAAAAAAGTTTCTGCTGTTGAAGTAGGAACATTAGTAAATATAATGTCAGAATTTTGAGTAAGTGTTATAGTAAAACTGTTAGCATTTGATAAATTCAAACTAAAATCATTTGTTCCAGATGTATAAGAAACAGATTGATGAACATCAACTAAAGGTTGATTTATACTTATAGTTGCAGTAGATCCTTCTGATTGTGTATGAGATATACTAATACCAGTACCAGCAGTAACATTTGACATATAATTACCAGTAGTATGTGTTCCTAATGTTACTGAATCATTAGATACAAGAGTACCACCAGAAAGTGATATAGTTGCAGTAGATCCTTCTGATTGTGTATGAGATATACTAATACCAGTACCAGCAGTAACATTTGACATATAATTACCAGTAGTGTGAGTTCCTAATGTTATTGAATCATTTACAATTTGATCTGCACCGACAGAATTATTTGCAAGTTTATCAATAGTTACACAATCATTTGCAAGATCGGCAGTTACAATTGTTCCATCTGCTATTTTAGCAGAAGTAACTGCACTATCTAATATTTTAATTGTTGTCACAGCATCTGATGCAAGTTCATTTACTGTAACTGCATTGTTAGCTATATCATCTGCAACTACAATATCCTGTGCAATCTTTGATGATATAACTGCATTATCAGCAATACCACTTGTATTAATTTTTGAAATAGGCATTTACTAAGTCCTCTCCATTACTCCTAAAAATGCATCTATAGCAGTTGCAGTTCCAGCTCTTACTTTTAATACATCTCCAGTTTCTAATATATATTTTTGTCCACCTAAAACTTCTAGTGTAGTATTTGCTGGAATACTTACATCTTCTAATAGTTGTATAACAGGATTAGAACCAGATGCATCTGCTACTTGCACCTTCACAGTAACAGAAGATGTTGTTTTGTTTGCAAGAGCAAGACCAAGAATAATTGAAGTAGTACCAGCAGGTGCAGTATACAAATCATCATAATTACTACCTATATTAGTTACATTTGGTTTTATTGCATTTTTAAATGTGTTTGCCATTTTATTTTCCTATTTTATCCTAACGCAATTGCCAGAGCCGCAGCTTCATCATCTGGATCAAAGTTTAATTTAGCTCTGGTAACTGACCCATCTGCAACTGTATTTATTACATTTGTCATAGCAACATCAAGTTGCAATACTTGAATATTATTTGTTCCAGCTGGTGGAGCACTTGTAAATGTAATAGTAGAACCACTTACTGTATATGCATATGAAGATCCATATCTTTGATATACATTATTAACAAAAACCATAAATCTACTTGCAGATGGAGCTCCAATCGGAGTTTTAGTTAAAGTAAACGCAGTTGTTGATCCATTACCATTAAACTCATCTATGTGTGGTGTTATTTCTGGTTGTGTTAATAATTGTTTACCCATGTAAACAATAAAAATTCTATGACTATTTCCAGGCGCAGATGTAAAAGTAATACTTGATACACCACCAGCTGAACCTACTATATAACCTACATCTGGTTCTAATATAACTCCATTTACACTTACTAATAGAGAAGCTGCAGAATTTACAACATGATCTAAACTATATTGTGTTGTAGTTCCATTACCAGTATAAAACTGTTTTTCAAATGCACCATAGGAAGGTTGTGATCCGATATATGACATTAAATTCTACCTCACTATAATTGATATCTTACTAATATTACTGCACTAGTAGCTGGTGCAGAAGTAAAAGTTATTGCATTTCCACTAATTGCATAATCAGTAGTTGGTCGCATTAAATTACCATTTACAAAAACAAAAGCACTATTTGTGGCAACACCAAAATTAGATAGTGTAAAATTAACACTACTTGCATCTCCAGTAAAAGTATCTAACTGAAAATCTGTTGATCTGCGAACAATTGAACGAACTGCAAGATGTTTAATTTCTATCTCTGCATTATTATCTGGAGCTCCAGTAAATGTTAATGTATTTCCAGAAAGAGTAAAGTTCGTTGTTACTTTTTGTAAGATACCATCAACAAATACTAAAATTGAATTTATATTTGGTGGTGTTTCTGAAAGAGTATATGCAGTTGTTGAACCATTCCCTGTAAATACATCTGTAGTAAAAGATGTTAAATTGGGTGCAAGTTCATTTGCACCTACAGAACCAGTTGGTGGTTTCATTGAAAATCCACCTATTCCTCTGTGAATAACATAAATTGATGCACTAGAAGGAAGAGCTCCTTGAAAATTTAAAACTTTTGGTTGATTAGAAGCATTTTCTTTAATAAGATATGCCACATCTGGTTGTTGAATTACGTTATCTATAACAACCATAAGATTTTCTGGATTAGCGCCAGGAACTTCATTGGATAATTCGTAAGAGTTTGCATTACCATTTATTGTAGAAAGATCTGATCCATTAAAATCTTCTTTTAGAAAGTTTGGTGAAACTCTGTTTATAAATGGAACTCCAATGTAACTATCTGACATTATGTAACACCCTCTAGAATTGATGCAATTACATCTACTGTACTAGCTGTTGCATACACTTTAACTTTATCTGCTTGGTCTAAAACAATTTTTTGTCCAGAAACAACTTTCAATGTTGATCCTACTGGCACTGGTGCATTTTTTACAATATGATATGACGGAGTACCAGAACCACTACTATCTTCTATAAGAACTGTAACATTAACTGCACTATTACCTGTATTTGCAATATCAAGTTCTATTAGAATAGATTTAACATTACTACTTCCATCATTAGAAGTATACACATCAGTAGGAGCTCCACTATTAGTGCTTACATTTGTTGCAAAAGCGTTTTTAAAATTATTTGCCATAGTCTTTCGTTCCTTTTATCCTATTTATATTCACTAACCAAGTGCAACTGCCATTGCAATTGCAAACCCTTGATCTGCAACACCAGTACCACTTATATTTCCATTTACTGTTAAATTACCACTTACTGTCACATCATTAGGAAGTCCTATTGTTAAAGTATCAGTTGCAGAAACAGTTGTTTCTATTTCGTTTGCAGTTCCATTTACTGTAAAAGTAGTACCAGCTTGAAGTGCTTGTGTATTTGATCCATCTGAAAGAGTAATTCCAGAATTTAATTGTGTTAATGCCTCAATAATATCTGTAGGATTAATACCCCCTACATTTGGAAGATTGCCAATATCACCTACATCAGTTGCAAGTTGATTAAATTCTACTCTCCACTCTTCAAAGGTAAACGAGGCTGGTGCGTTACGATCTGCCATTATTCTCTATCCACTAGTTTTAATATGAGAGATTTGATTTCATGCATTTCACTTTTTAATGTATTAATTTCTCTTACTGCATCTCTCAGTTGATCTTTTTCCATTTTCTTATTCTTCATAGTTTCCATATATGTATGATATGATGAACGACTTGTATTAATGATTGCACCACTAGATGTTTCTCTTACAAGTTCTCCATATCCTTCTACTTTAATTTTATCCATTTTACAATGCCAATGCTAATACTCTTAGGTTTTTAATTCTTGGTACGAAAACACTATTAGATGATTTCATTTCTATCTTAATAGCTGCAGAAGAAAAAGAATTTAAATTATTGATAGTAAATTCTCTTTCTTTAAATAAGTTTGGATTGTCATCAGAAGAATCCAAATTATCTATTGTTGCAAGTCTATAAGGTATTTTGTCAAAATCTCTTGTATCACCTTCTTCAACAATCTTATAGTAAACATTTATTGTTGATGAACTTGGTTTGTTTGCATCAAATAATACTTTTAGTGCAGTTGCTGGATTATCTAAACTAAATCTTTTTGTCATATAGTTAGATGCATTTGATGTTCCAGTTGGTGCAATACCATCAAGATATCTTTCATGTTGAGTAATAGTTTTAGATGTATTAGAAGAATCTGCCGCAGTAGCAGGAGAAACATTAAATGAAGAACCATCATCTGCAACACTGGTAACAGTAAAGGTATTACCACTATTACTACCACCAGATATGGTTATTTCTTTACCTATGTCCAAAGTTTTAATTTCATCTCTAATAGTACCAGATGAACCAGCAGATATTGTACCAGTAGCATCCATAGTAATATCAGTTGATGCACCTAAAGATCTATCATCCAAATCAGTATCATTAAATGTTGACCTAGTATAATTAGAAATCTTATTAGATGTTAAACATAGTGATATTCTTTCACTATCTAATACAGGTGTTAAAAATGAACTAGTAGATTTCATTGAAGCAATAACATTTGCAGAAGTTCCAGCAACAAGACTTGAGTTTCCAGTTCTACCACCACTTAAACTATTATTTTGATTGACCTCTGAAGCAACTATTTCTCTTGATGGTGGATAATAACTTCTATTTTCTGGTATAGATCTAGGACTTTGTTTTGTATAAGATGTATTCATACCTGTCCATTGATATCCAATAGTTGTGCCAGGAACTTTAATTTCTGATACTGCAAGTTGTACAATATCAGCTGCAAGGTTTCTTGTTGCAACAACACCATCACCACCACTAAATACAGATTTTAAATCAGATAAGTTACCAGATATATTGGTTGCGTTATTAGTATCTATAGTAATAATGTAACTATCGTTATCTGCACTAGTAATTGTATGAGTTCCATTTAGTGCATCTGATGTAATACCTTGAGTTGTTGATTCTGCACCATAAAAACCATTTGCAACATTTGAAATTGTAACTTTATCATTTGCTTTCATTCCATGATTTTGATGAAGAACTCTAACTTTACTAGTTCCTGTGTTAGTCTGAAATGGATTAAATTTTAAAGTATCAGCAGGAACTGTAGTATTTACAAATGATGGAGTTCCAGTACCACTTATGTCAAAATCAGCACGATATAAAGTAAACTTAACATCACGAGTCTGATGTGGTGTCCATGTCTGACCATTTTGTGATAAGAATAATGTTCCTGTTAATGGGTTTGCAGATATCAATCTACTATCAGTTAGATTTGTCCCACCAACTTCAGAGAAAAATACTCTTGTTCCAGGCTCATCAACCTTAATTAAGATTGCATAATTTATATCATCTTTTAGATATACAGGTGATGGAAAAGTAAATCGAGTTGCAGATGAAGCATCATCAGATACATTGATATCATCAATCTCTAATGTTACTTCTGACATTACTTTATTAGATGGAAATCCATCTATTGTATCAGTTATCTGTACTGTTACTGGTCTTGTACCTTTTACACTAAAAAACAAATCTACACTAGTAACAAATGCACCTTCTTGTCCTACGTTTAAAAATGTTTGTGCGAGAGGATCGTGTCTTTGTGGTGGATCTGGTGGTGGTGGGGGTGGATCAGCAACAAATGCAGATGCGATTGGTCTAGTGCTTGTTTGAACTGCACCATATACAGTTCTATTAACTGTTTGTGTTTCTTCTTTATAATCTCTTTGAAAGTGAGCCTTTCTTATGTTAAGAATAGTCTGTTCTCTTTCTTCTGCAATACCAGTTGCATTATATTCTCTTTCACCTTTAGTAGACCATAATCCAAATTCTGTACTATTATTAATATTATCAATTAATCTTAATAATCTTTCACCAGTTCTAAATCTTACTTCTTCTGTATTTGGAATATAAAAGACACCAACAAACTGACCATTTGCATTTGTAATCATATCACTAGAATTTGTTTTCATTGTTGGAGCAGATGTTGTAACTGTACTTCCGTTAATAGAAGATACAACCATTGTAATATTTACTTTACCATTAGAAATTTTTGCAATCGTTCCATTTACAGTTTCGCCCACTGCAAATCCATTTAAAACATTTGTTACAAAAACATCTCTTGCAGTTGATGTTCCAGGCCCTTGAGTTGCAATATGAGCAGATGCTTGAAGTCTTTGTAAAGTTCCATTTTGAGCACCAGAAGATGAAAGTTTATTTAATTCAGTTCCATCATCTAATCTACCACCACCTATCGCACCAATGGTAACTATTTTAGTTGATGAGTCTACAGCAGTTACAATATAATTATTATTTCTTGATACAGTAAAATTTAATTCTGTAGTTCCAGTTAAACTGCTTAACTGGATATGATGACCAGGCTTTATTTCATCAACACTTGCAACTGTAACTTGTGCAGAAGTTGTATCTGATCCACCAGTTCCTGTGAAAGAAACATTAGTAACAGCTGTTGCAGTATGAGTTGAATTTCTAATAATGTCACCAAAACCAAAAGCTTGTACTGCATCAGTAGCACCATCCCAAATTCTACCAGAATCAGATGCAGCTGAAGCACCAGGCGTTTCTAATTGATTTGGACTTAATTCTATTGGCCCATTATCAGTTAAAGTTTGTTGAGTTATTGTAAGATTAAAAATATCTGCTTGTCTAATAAAAGATGTTACATTTTCGTTATCAAAGAAACCATATAACTTTGCATTAGGTTTCATATTTTGAATAGAAATACTTACTGGTCTAGAACGAATAAAAGGTATCATAGAAATACCTACAATTCTGTCACCCATATTATGAGTTTCAACTGTAGATTGTAAAGTTGTTTCTATACCAGAACGAACTTGTCCTACAGTTTGAGAAAATACTTCTCTACTTTGACTTGTTTCTGTAGTTGTTGTAACTGTACCACCAGACACCCTTGTTGATGCTGTTGATTGAGTACTACCCAAACTTTGAGTTCCAGCAGATACTGGAGAACCATACCAACTATCTTGCCAACTTTCCCATACAACACCTGTTACACCTGTTTCATCTGCAATTTCTTTAATTGCATCAAAGTTATTATCATCATTCACAACAATATCAGGCCTTCTTGTTACATCATTCCAATCATCAGAATATGGCACAAGAACAACCTTGCCATTGAAAGGTGCAACTTTATATGGATTTATATCAAAACTATCAGATGCATATGGATTTTCCACATGAGTCGTTTCTGTATATGGTAATGTTATAATACCATCATCATGTACTTTATAATTTGCAGATGTTCTAGATGAATTACTAGAAACAGATTCTATTAATCCCACATTATCACTAAATCCCATAGGACGAAGCTCTCTTTTCTTCATGTCTATAGAATTTTTATAATCTGGATTTATAAAATCACCTATTACATGACCAGAAAAGTTATCTACAATAAATCCATTTTTTAATCTATCGTTACCATCTGTATCTTTAACTGCAAGATCCGCTGTTTCTTTTTCTAAAAGATTAAGAGATGTATAATATTCTAGATTAGAAATTCTTTTATCTAGTCTACCTATATCTCTCATAGTATATCTACGATTGTCTAATTTTTTATGTCTTACTTCTTTTAAATTTACAACATAAGGTTCATATGCAACTTCAAATAAAACCATACCATTTTCTGGTTCTTGTGGTTTTTCTGGATTTAATGAAGGTACACCTTGTAGTACATCAAAACTTCCTAGTCTATCTACGAAAATTAAATCTTTTCTTCCTAAGAAATAAGAAAAGTCTGCTTCTGCATTTGTTCCAAATTTAGGTATTTCTGATAAAATAGCATTAGTGCCAGTAAAAGTTGCACCATTATCATCTATTCTTGGTCTAAAATCTAAACAATCTCTTAATTCAAATTTTCTTCCATTACCTTGTGTGGAAGTATAACTTGGTATATCTTCATAATTTAAAGCATAAGAGTCTACAGAAAAATAGTCACCACCACCACTAGAACTATGAGTAAAATAATTAAAGGTAATACGTAATCTTCCAGTTGGAACTGGTTGACCTGGCTTAAGATTTATTCTTGCAAGATCATAAAATGCATCTCTTTGTCCACCATCAAAAGTATATCTACTTGTAATATCTGGATCTGATGCTGTTGCATTAGCAGTAAAATCTGCAGCCATCTTTATAGACACTAACTGATAACCATCTGCCTTACCCAACTTTATTTCTGTATTTTGTGATTCTGCTTGTGTAGATGTATCTTTAATTTCGCCACTAACTAAAGTTTTAGTTTTTTCTTGACCTTTTGCACCAGACACTTTTACAGCTGCAATTAATTTTATAGGAACTACACCACCTCCACCACCACTACCAATAGTAACAGTTCTGTTTGAATTGCTAAGTTGTAATATAGATGAAGTAACCAAAAGTTGATTACCAGTAGTTCCACTTACCACAATATAATTTCCAATATCACTTGTACTTTGAAATTCTTCATTTGGATCTAAGTCAAATGTTGCAACTCCATTATCCATATTAGCAATAAGTGTTTTTGTTATTGTATATGTTGTTCCCAGTGAGTTATCTGGATTTGATACTGTATCTCCACGAATTTTTCTAACTCTACGATAATTAGTAGGAAATACTAAAAGTTTTTGATCTGGTCTAATTAATTTCGCAGAAAACTTTTGTATTTTAACAGCAGTCGATACAGTTGCAGCTGCATCAGTAGTTAATGTGAGTGCCGTATTACTACTAATAGCACTTACCATACCCATAAAATCACCATCTAAATATACTGCATCTCCAGCTTTAAGTTCTGTTAAAAATGATGAACCAGCAGAACCAGTGATTGTAGTAGAAGAACTTGATGAAGTAGCTGCACCAGATAATGTAACTAAATCTGGAACTATATCAGCAATAAAATCTGGTAAATTATTAGAACCAGCGTTACCAGCATACTGTGTTGAACCATATGCTGATGAATTAGAAGTACCAGAATCATATCTAATATGTTTTACATCAGAAAAACTTACACCATTATTTAATTTAATATCAAAAAGACCAAGTTTAAATTCTGTATTTTGTGTTGAATAACTAGAAGAATGTAATTCGTAAAACCTTACTCTTGCAGTTCCTACTTTAGACCCAAGACTATTGTTATTAGTACTTCCTACTACTCTTGTCTTTAACCCATCATATAAATCAACTTCTCCAAATTGACTAATGTTTGGAAGTCCTTTGTGTGTGCTAACAATAACATGATTACCCACTGGTGTTTGTATTGTTTTATCTTCTACTCTATCAAATGTTCTTGGTTTATCAGTTTTAATAAACTGTGTTGACATGGTTTCTATCTCATAACCATCAACATAAGCTTTGCCTGGTTCTACTGCAAATACAATTTTATCAGCATCTCCACCATCAGATGCAGAATAGATACCTCTATTTGTTCCACTCTTTAAATGTTCACGTACCTCTGCTAAAAATGGTCTGACTTCGTAGTTACCACTTTCATCAAATGTTCTTCTTGCAAGTGTGTGTTGTAGTTCAGCATAATCTGCATTTTTCTTATAAGATTGTACTTTACCATTACTTATTCTTCCAAGTTCAACAAAGTCAGAATCATCAGTTGCACTTAACGATTTCTTTGTTAGTGTTACTGCAATTTTAAATCTATGAGCGCCTGGAGCATTTACATTGGATGATCCAGTTGCATTATCTAATAAACTGATATCTTCCTCTGGTGTTGTAAAAGTTTCTGATACAACAAATCCAACACGATATGATGGTGTATTAGTATACTTATCTAAAAGAATAACTTGTTCTGTATTAGAAACAAAATGACCATTAATAAAATAAACACCAGCATGAACCAGCACAGCAGAACCAGTACCAACTGGAGTATCAGTTGATTGTATGGTTGCATTTAATTCAGTTGTTTGATTTGTACTTAAACTTGGATTTACAGTTGTAGTATTATTTGCGTTTGTTGATGTAACAACTTCTCCAGATGCAAATTTAAGTGTTGCATTATCAGTTCCACTATCTTCATATTTCACATAAAGAGTTATAGGATCAGCAGATGTGGTTGATGTTGAACTTGTAGCTGCAACTGTACCGATAACCTTTGCTTTTACACCACTTGTTGCACCTACAATTATTTTATCTAAAAAACTTGTTCTGTATGTTTCAACTTCTAATGTATTATATGCAGAGTTAACTTTAATATAATCATACTGCATATCAAAGTTAAGATCGCCTGGAATAACCATAGAACCATTTTGAAAAATATGTTCTCCGAATTTAGTAATTTGATTTTGTAGTATTGTTTGTAGTTGTGTTAATTCACGAGCTTGTACTGAATAAGCAGGACGAAACATAACTCTGTGAAAATTCTTTGATGAGTCGTAATCATCATAATAGGGTTTTACATTAAAGTTTGTAGCCATTAAATCAAATTCCTAGTTTTAAAATTCTATAACTATTTTTATATCTTCTGTTTGGTCTGATGCTCTGGAGATTGGTCTACGATTTTCTACATAGATAATATTTCCACTATCATGTTCAAGTTCTGGTGATGCATATCCATATGCAAATGTTATACCAGATACTGTTTGAGATGCAACACCACTATCTGGAGTTCCATTTGCATTACTTGATGCACCAGTAACTACATGATTAGAACTAAAAGCAACATGATTTCTATATGTTGATGATGAACTATTAGAGTCTATACCATAGTTTTCCCATTGTTCTTGTAAATAATATAAAATTTTATTTGTTGCATCCCACTCGACAACTCTACCAGTTGCGTTTGTTGTGGCTTGTGTTATTTTTTCATCAACATCAAATGTACTACTTGATGATGTCATTTTAATTGCATAAGTCATTCTTACTTGCGACACAGTAGAAACTGTCGTTCCACCTCTTAGATGTGGATCAACAACAATACCAACTTCTCTGAAATCGTTTGCAACTGTAAAGTCACCACTTTCTGTTTGTTCTAATCTTGCATTCATCATAACAAAGTGTCCACCCAGTTCTGCAACTGGATTATGTCCATGCCCAACTCTTGGTGATATGATTGGAACAACTGTTGAACCACCACCAGATAAATTTGTTTCGTTTTGTGATAACCCAACATCAGTATAACATTTTGTCAAATCAATAGTTCCAAAAGTATAACCAACCCCACCAGCATGAATTAATGAACCATTTTGACCAAATCTAACAATATTATTACTTGCAACTTTTAATTTAACAATACCACCAGTACCATCACCATTTACTGATGTATAATAATCTCTATTTGTAATACTACTAGCTAAACCACTTCCAGGCGTTATACGAACAACCTGTATCGGAGCTCCATTAAAAGGTGCAGTATCACCAGATGCAGTTTCAACATCAGTAACTACACTTGCATCAGTTCTAACTGCAACAAAGTCTGTAGTTAAAAACTTTATAGTATCAGCAGTACTTAATGTGTACATATATTGAATATAATAATTACCATGAAAAAATGGTGCAGATGCTGTTGATGTTGGTTCTGTAGTTGTATTTAATGCAGTACCATTATCATTATCTAAAACTTTATATACTCTGTATGCAGTAGTCACAAAATAAAATGTACTATCATAAAGATTAGTCGCACCACTTGTTGTCGTATTTAAAGATGATATATCGTGTTCATACATATCCAATGTAGTTGCTGTTGTTGGATAGTTTCTACGAGGAATAACAGATTCAACATCTGTAGATGTTATCTTTTTGGCAGCTAACATAGAATCCCACTTGTAATTTTCTTCTATGACTCTATCATGTGGATTAGGTGGAGATGCATCAGTACCCCCTGTAGTTTCAGTATCTGAGTACTTTGTTGTTGTAGTAAAAGGACTTGATTTTCCTACGAACAAATAATAATTAGATGCAGCTGTTTCGGAAAAAGATTCCTTAAATTGGTCTGCATTGTGTAATCTAAATTTTTCTGTAATAATTGCTGCCATTGTTTTTTTCCTATTATAGTATTATTTATACACCATCTTAGATTGATTGTTAATACTTTTCACTATTTATCAAGATGGTTTAGTTGGCCATGTTACGTTATATACATCACTCGCATTTGTAATTTCACGCAGTTCTTGTCTATAGGCTCTCCATGTTTTTGTATCTGAACCAGCATCCTCTAATTTATTAATATTCCAATCTGCTTCCTCTAAAAGAGGTTTTCTTTGTTGTCTTAGAACATTTTTCGCAACCTCATCTAAAGAAGCTTGATATTCATCATCTTGTTGTTTTTTAGTTTTACCGCCTTTGATAGATGAAAATCTATTTACTTCTTTCCACTTTTGTGCCCAGTTTCCATTAGAATCCTTTTCAACACCATCTCTTACAATGACTTTTGTAGAACTTGATGGTGTAGGTGGTGTTGTTGCAAGTACGCCACTATATCCTAAATCAGACAAAGTTCCTTCTGATATTGCACCAGACGAAAAAGATATGTTAGGATTATCATCTTTTATTTGACTTTGATTTTTAATTGTTCCATCTTTATGTATATACTCACTCATGCATTTCTCCTTACGTCCTTGCTATAGCATAAAATATATAATGCCCACCATTTACATTTAAATTTCCACCAGCATTAATATTTGCAAAAATTTTAAAACCATTAGTTGTTTGTTCTATTTCATCATGAACTGTGGAATATGCGTTAGTTGTTTGAGTTGTTAATCTAACGTCATTCGCTGAAGTATTAATTCCTCTAACTCTATCAAATATAGTCCAGTTACCACTACTATCTGCTCTTTTTATCATTACAAATTCTATTCCATTTGTAAATCCACAATTAACAGTTACAGTGCTTGTACCAGTTCCAGTATAAGATCCTAACTTTGAAACACCACTTGTTTCACCAAATATAAAAGCTATATACTCATTAACATTGTTACTCGCACCTTCATTTACTGATTCCCAAGCTCCAAAGTACATATTTGTAGCAGTAGGTGGTTGTGAACCAAATGGATATGTATTACCTGTATCTGTAACAACTCCTGCTGTGCTATTAAGTCTAAGAAACTCTCTATCTGGATTTTGAAAACTTGGATGCCAAACAGCCCAATTACGAAAATTATTTACTCCTTTAACCCACAACATAGGAGCTTGATCAGTGCTTCCTAACTCATGAGGAACTACATAATCAGTATAATAGCCAGGATTAGTATTAACCCAATTTCTATATGGTTGCACATCAAAAAAACCTTTTGCTCTTTTCCACAACCAACCATAAGGAAGATTTGGAGCAGATACACCAGTTTCATACCAACCATAATAGTGATCCCAACGCTTTGATGTGTCAGCTGCAAAATTATGTTGAGTATTACTTTCTATATCTAAATAACCTTCTCCCAAATCCCTTGTATATATTCTCCAATTAGTTTGATTAACTGGAGAATCAATAGCTATTGCCATATCAACATGAGGTGCATAGGTCGATCCACCAGAAGTAAGTGTAGAATTAACAAAAGCAGGAGTTGGATATGAACTAGTTTGTCCAGTTGATGCATAGAAAACATTTGTAGATCCAGATGTTCCAGATAGATTTCCAGATCTCGTACTCATGTCTTGCATATTTTTTCTAATTCCCATCACACTAAAAGCGGCAGTATGATTAGTTCCATTAAGATTTCCTATAGAAGTATAACCCCTTCGATTTCTATAAAAATATGCACCAGTTCGTTTGTATTCAGCACCATTATCATTTGTATGTAATTCTTTTACAACTCCTCTTCCCCAACCTCTATTGGTATCAACCATAACCCAATCACTACTTACACCAGCAGTAGAAGTGTGATAAACTGATTTATACCATAAAAATCCTGGCTCAAATCCATCTGGATTTCCACTTCCTCCAAATGCATTTTCTCTAAAAGTATTCATATTTAAATTATGATTAACACGATTCACTTTAATTAAACTATCAGGAGATGTATCATCATGAGCCCAAAGATACGCAACATAAGATCCGCCGCTTGCATTTACATTTGAATTGTATCCTAGAGTAAATTGTGTTGTAGTTGGTGCAGTATCATACCATACATTTTGTTGATTTATTTCTGGCAAAGTACGACCATTCCAAAAATTATAATATTCTCCATTTATACTAGATATATAAAAATTTTTATCATATACCATCCAATCACCAGCTGAATCTAATCTCTTTACAACCATTCTTCCAACAGCACAATTTAAATTATGATTGATAGTACGAGGTTCAGTACCATCGCCTGTATACGTTACAATATCGAAAAATTTTTGTGCCTTTTTAAAACTCCATGCTACATAGTCACTATTACTGTTATTAACTTGTCCAAAACCACCTAATGTAAATCCGTT
>VTLG01012289.1_pt1 | contig 30327 bp, 39 predicted proteins | sample 4694571 | NCBI WGS metagenome assembly VTLG01 (sample SAMN12604809, study PRJNA352737) | marine metagenome | biome: ENVO:00000447; feature: ENVO:00000209|ENVO:00000569|ENVO:01000036; material: ENVO:00002151; isolation source: viral sequences binned using virsorter ...
ATGGATATAGATGGTCCAGATGGTGTGCCTGACGTAGTTAATAGTGGTGGTACCATGACACCTACATGGTTCAAACCAGTTAGGACTGACATGTCTGCTAACCAATCATTTAATGCTGGTCTCTCTGCAACACTATCAATCCCCCTGAACAGGAAGTTAGTTAAGCAATGCCACGAGGCTGCTCAAGCACAGATTACTATGCAAAATCAGTTGGTATCTAACAAGCGGCTAGACTTTGAGTTAGCTCGTCTTAAAAATTGTGGTGAGTTAAAGAAAGCTGGTATATTTTTCCACCCAGCAAGTCCTTATCATTCTGTTTGTGCTGACGTAGTAGTAACAGCAGCAGGTGGTCAGATAATACCTCATGAGCACCAGTTACCACAACCACAGTGGACTCAACCTACTTCTTCTTCTGAGTCTTCTTCAGTGGAAGTAATCCCTTCTTCAAACGGTACTGGTCTGCCAACACTTCAGATCGGGACGGTTTCCGAGGAGTCTTCCCAAGAATCTGATTAACCTTACCTACTATCTTCTTAGTAATAGGCTTTAGTACCTTAAGTAATAGGTCTGCTAATGGTTTTGCCAGTAAAGCAGACGTTGCTGCCACAGCACCTATGGTTGCTGTGGTTGTTATTGTACCCACGGTAGGTAGATACTGATCTATCGCAGTGACAGGTTCCCAGATAGTCTCACAGATTTTACCATCAGGTGTTAGTTTATATTCTTTTACTTGCTCATCACCCTTCTGATTCCTATCACCTATGCGTCTTGCATTCTTAGGAGGACACTCTACTTCTCCAGAAGTCTCTGGTGGTATCTCAGGTGGTGATGGTGTTTCAAAATCTGTCTCCACATCAGTATCTGTATTGACACCTTCTGCCTCTTCCTGTTCAGTGGTAATTGTCTGCCATGTTAACTCCCTAGCATCATAGTTAGGTGGCTCATAGTATGGCATACCTGCATCACACAGTACCATGTTACCTTTAGGGTCATCATTAACTAGATTCTTATTCCTACTTCTCTCTCTAACATTTTCTTTGTGTACCTTGACACACCCAGGCATATCTACAACAGGCACACCTATTCTTTCTACTACTGATGGTACCAATGGAGTAACAACCTGACTGGTAGTCTCCCAAGGGCGTAACTCTGCTATCTGAATATTGTTTATACCTTGTGGCCTTGCTGCATTCCATGTCCATACATTACGGATATCCCTTATGCCTGTACCATTAATTACAATGGGTCTTACAGCACTATCAGGTATCGTAATGTTAGGTATTGTCACTGTGATATCTCACCTTCATAAGGTGGTTCCCATACTGGAACAATCTCATGCTTGCTTGTATTGATCTTCTCATCTTTCAACATCTCTTCCAACTCTTCCACAGTCAGAGTATGTGCTACCACCTCAGACTTCTTATCATATACATGGAAAAGTATGTCGCTCATTGATTGATCCTTCTTGTGTTGAATTAAAATTTGTTTTGTCACAGTCATCTCTTCACTATAGAAGATTAGACTCTGATCTCTATGGTCTCCACTCATTTTGGTACTTGTTGTTTGTAATCCTCTGTCGGGTTAATTAAACCCTTAACTGGCCCTGATGTCTTCGGCCATGCATTTTTCATCTGTAGATATACTTCTTCTCTTACAACTTGTCTGATGCGTTCTATCTGAGCATCCTCTCTCTTCTGAGGACCACCAGTGTTTTGATCAATAACATGACCACCACCGACAAATGCACCAGTCCCTAGGACTGCCACTGCTGTTGTAGTTGATGCTGCTTTTTGTAAGTCCATTAGTCTCTCCACTGATCTGTATTCCACTTAGTTTGATATGGCTCGAGCTCCTCGTCAAGATAAGTCATTACTATTACTACTCTTCTCTTGTCTGGAGGGGGTTGCATACAATGCAGTCCCTGAAACTCTACTATATCATCCTCACTGGGTGTATAATGATGCTTTTTACCTTCCTTATCAAAACATATAGTATCACCACCAGCATCTGTTAGGTATACTAATAGATTCTTATGTGGAAACTGATGATCCACATGGGGTTGAGTTAATATACCACCCTTCATCTGAGGGTATACTGAGTTAGCATTGATCCTATAGATGCAATGACACCTCACTCTATTCAATTCAAATATCTGGTCAACTACAATGTCCATTAAGTCCATGTAGTTTGAGTTCACTTTTGGGTATTTATTATGATCAGGTCTTGGATTGTCTGGATGGTTAGGTCCATGCAAGAATGAATGGGAATAAAACCATAGATCAGAGTATCCTTTAGTAGGATCCAAGAAGGCAGTTGCTTGGTCATTTACATGCCAAGAAAACATAGGTGAGAGTATAAGACCCTTTAACTCTTTATACTCTTCAGTGTCTGGTGTCTTTAATTTGTTAAACATTATAAGGGAAAAGGTATCAATGCAATATTACCTGACAAAGCACTTGGCGAATCAGTTAAATCAAATCCTATAGTTATCCTAGGGGTATCATAGTCCTCTAGTACCTCAACACGGTGGTGTCTACCACCTGGTCCTATGTATACGTTCCCTATTTCATTCACAATTTCATACCCATCAAATACTGTCTTAGTCTTATGAGGTAGTATCGATATGTATCCATGTATCGGCCACTCATGATTGTGCCAAGGTAAAACTTTATCAGGCATGTGGTAGTTAACCCATGACTGCATCCACAAATCCTTTGGCACACCTGTATAGTCATAACAAAACCTCCTTAACTCCTTGTATAATTCATAGAATACACGAGTAGGGGAGGTTAATCCAAAGACATTATACTTATGATATGTCCAGGTGCTATCTTCCCCCTCTAAAAGAGGGATAGCATTGTTAAGAATATTAATCATCACTCTCTGATTGTCTAAGACAACCTGAGATTTATATAGTTTATGATCCATTTACAATGGAGAGTTAGGCACAGGTAATGATGGTCCAGTTGGAGCAGAGGGAGCAGCTTGTGGATTAGTTGGTAGATCAAGACTCTTCTCGAATCCACCAGCACCACCAAGTGCACCACCACCGAGAGCACCACCAAGACCACCGAGTGATCCTAATGCTTTCTCAGTTACTGACTCTATGATAGCATCCTTTTGTGTATAAAGATATACCCCACCGCCAACAACGGAGAGAGATACAATACCAGACGCAATAGCAACGACATTAATAATTTTCTGACACATGATTCTTATAGTGTATAAGGTTTCTCATCTTTCTTACCAGGATCAACGGCAATAATCTTGAGGGGAGCTTGCTCTATCCTCAACGTTTGCACAGGTCCACCTGTTCCAGGAGCACCGTTACCATTACCATTCATCTTCATGGTACCATCCCCCTTCTTAGAAGCGGTTTGAATCCCGAAACTCGCCAAAACCCCTGTGAACACTGAAGCTATGAAAGTTGGATCGATTTTCTGTTGTGGTACTCCTGGGATGGCGACGTAATTTAACGTCAATATTCCACCCGACCAAACAAGTACACCAAGTCTCACAAAAGTAGATATGATTGCAGCTTGTTCGTCTTCATCTGGTAAGATCTTGTCCTTTATAGTACCAATAATACCTTTTTTTGTCAAGTCTTCTTCTTTCTTGTCAGCCATACTAACTCACCTCCTGTGGTGTTTTCTTTTTTCCAATATTATATTTGGATTCTAAAGTCCATTCACCTTTGTCCTTAAAGGACAATACTTTTATTTGGTTAAGAGGTGCCAAATCGTCTGCTGATCCTACAATCTCTATCAAACCCCAGTCGGAGAGTAGTTTTGATATACGATTGCGACGTTGCAAATCGTTAGACGTTATGTTAGTGGGCTTACCGTCCAGTGCAAAGAGTTCTTTGAAGTGAACTATGTAATACTTACCACGTTTATGCAGAATGTGACAAGACTGATAGAGCTTACGCTCCTTACGAGATGCTACACCTATACGAGTCAATGTCTCTCTCACTTTGAGAAAGTCATCGGGTTCCTTTAGGGTAACTTCTAGCATCATGTCTTGAGACCACGAGATCTCATCACTCATTGTCTTCCTCCAGTATCTAATTTAGATCTAATAATTTCAATTTGATCTTGAGTCAAAATTCTCATCGCTTGCTGAGCTTTCTCAGTGTTATAACCATAGTATCTTTTCACTAAGTCGAGGTCACAGTCTTTAGACTTCTTATCCCAAGGAGAAAATCGCTTAGATTTCCTAACACTATGTATAAAGTATTGGTATTGAAGAACATTATCAATATGTGATGATGCATTCATCTCATTAGCATGCATCACTGTGTCAATGAAGGAGGATAGACACTTGTTCACAACGAAAGCAGGGTATTTTTTCATTGCTCTCTCATCTTTAGAGAGATCTCCCTGCTTTAGATTGATACTGTTAAGATAATCCTTTAGCGGATACTCATGCATAGATTGCCTCTAGCGGTGACTTGTTAATGTCGTAGTTACATACTAGCAGTTCTTTCTTCTGCTTGTTATCTGGTCTATGTTTCATACCATATGTAATTTGAAACTCTTCTTGATGGAAGTTTTTATATGCATCCTTGAGTTCCTTATCTACATTATATGTAACAAACCAATCATGTGTGCATCGTTCACACTCTGCAATGAATTCCTCATGTTTAAAACTCTTATGCAACTCTGCATTACTACCATAGAGGTAAGTGCCTATCTTATAAGGTGGATCTAGAAATAGGAATACATCTGTACCAGGTGCTTTCATAACGTCGGAATAATCTAGGTTAGTTATTCTCCACGATTGAATTATACCTGAGATCTCCTTAAGATATGTCGCACCACGAGTAGTAAAGTTTTGTCTAGATGCAGTAGCACTGAAGGAACTATTCTCTGTTAGTCCTGAGTAAGAGCACTTGTTAAGTACCCAGAATAATACTGCTCTCTCAAAGTCATCATCCTCTTTCTTGATCTTATCCTTTGCTTCTTTAAATAATTCTTTGGCCTTGTCCTCGGTGCTATGATCTTCCTTGGTCTGAATTAGAGTGTCAGATAATTCATCTCCTCTCTTCTGGAGTTGTACCCAGAAATTATAGAGATACTCATACTTATCATTCACCCACACAGGGATGTCAGGATACCTCTGACTAAACAACAGTGCCACACTACCACCACCTACAAAAGGTTCACGATACTCCTTACACTGAGGAAATCTTGGGATAAAATCCTTTGCTACCCTTGATTTACCACCTGGATAACGGAGTGGTGTCTTTCTAAACTTTTTCATAATAATTTTACCTCTAATTGTGGCATGTCCCATGGACCGACATTGACTTTACCGACTGGAAATGCATTGAAACTCATAGTCCATCGATCAAAGTTGTCAAGTTGTCTGTCTGAGTAGTGTCTCAACCACGCAGGGAATATGATTAATTTGCCTGGCTCTGGAGTGATGGTCTCATTAATACCCCACTCATTTACCATAGCTTCATGTTGGAATACATCTAGTGTATCATATACTCTAGGTGTAACAGGGTCATCGAATGCTGTTGGTGCACCCTCTGTCATATAGTATACAGCACTTACATAAGACATGGGGTGTCTATGTAAGGGATGTCCCACACCAGACCCTGCTGGTGCATGATTAAACCATGACAGAGATATCTGTAAGTAGTCACAGTATAACTGATACTCATTATGATACTCCTCTAAGCATGCATTAAACCAACCATGCAATCTCTTAACATGTTCGTTGTCACACTTATGCAGATCAGGTTTACTAGTCAGCACACCCTCTGGAAAATTAGAAGGTTGCTGAGGATAAGTCTTAAAGAATTCTATAAGCTTATCATTCAAGTCATCCTCAGGTTTATGGTACTCCCTGATCTTGACTGGAAATAGATGTCTTTCTACGCCTGGATATGCCGTCATGAGAAATCACTTAAATTTAATGGACCCAACTCTGTCCATCCTTCAACCTGTACCTTTGCCATTGCTTGATCCCAACCACCGAAATTAAGTGCTCCACTAGGGAATGTATTAAATGCGATAGAGAATCTATTACATGCTTCAAAGTTAGGGTCAGTTGAATGAATCATATAACTAGGGAATACAAATAACCCACCTGGTTGTGGTTGGATATATTGTGTTGCATCAGTTATAGGACCACCATCAACATGAAACTGAGCCCACTCTCTTTGTGATAATGGATCAACAAATATAGTGGGTGCACCATCAGTGAGATAATATATCCCACTCAACCATGACATAGGATGTCTATGAGGTGTGTGATGATGACCAGTCTCAGCATCAGATCTATTGACCCAAGATTTATTAACTACTATTCTATCACAACTCCAGCCATTGTCCACATGCAAAGAATCTACGCACCTCTGAAACCATTCATGGAGGTCGTAGAAATCTGGATTCTTATGTATGTCTAGACTGGTACCAACCCCACCATCACCATTATAACATCTATACTCAAGGGAGTTAACCTTCTCTAAAGTACTCTCAGTCAATTCTTTAGGTGCTTTAAATGAGAAGCACCTGATAGGAAACATATTAACAGTAGAGTATTTCTGTCTCATCGAAGTACATCCCATCCCAAATCTGTTAAACCTGCACTTCTAGTTGTTGGATAAACAGAAGCACTTGTCTTACACCTACCATCTGGATAAAAACATTCTGATTTATCAGCAATAATAATATTATTATCTCTTACATCATGCACAACCAAGTAATCAAAACTACTCTCATCGTAATTATTATTACAAACAGTATCTCTCCTCTTAGATGCTCTAGTTCTTTTTAACTTAACGTTATTAGTATTATGATTCTTACCTATGGGATTAAATCTTTTAACTTGTATCTTTTTCTTGTTTCTTTCTATCATAAAATCCCAACCTCTATCTAAGTCAGGTTCTATAAGTTGTAGGTCTTCAGAATCAGACCATTCATAAAACTTATAAGCAAAATAATGCTCACTAGCTCTACCTTTTATTCTGGACAGTTGTGTATTCTGCACTGAGTGTGTGCTAATTTCCCCTTTGTATTTGTTCTCAGTCATTATTTCAATGGTTCAATAATAATACGATTATTCTCGTAGTCTGCTCTAAACACTAGGTGTATATCTTCAGGCCACAACATCTCTTCATACAGAGCATTGAGTCTGTCCATGTCTTCCCATAGATCATTAATTTTAGAGTCTTCCATTATGTGTACTCACATCTCATCATCAATTCTGTCATAAAAGCAACCATATTTATCTCTTGATCGACAACAAACGAGGACTTATATTGATACTCTGAGATGATCAAAACTGCCTCTGGTATTGACTTAGGATTAAAATAATTATATAGGTTGTCGTAGACCTTCCTCATTATATCCTGAGGTTCACTATCCATATTCTGTGTCACCCACTTCTTCATGTTGGTAAACTCTTTCTTCCTAAGATAACCAACCAACTTCTCAATACTAAACTCATTACCTGAGGATAATATACCTGTATCAATCTTTCCACAAGAAGAATACCTCTGCAATTCGTTAAGAGTCCTACGAAAGTCAGGGAAGTACTTCATTACTACTTCTGCTACGACCTTCTCTTCATACTTAACCATCTCCATCTCAAGGATTACCTTAACCCTATTGAAAAATGCTTCTGCTAACTGCTTCTTATTAACCTTACCATTGAAATCTACTACGGAGCATCGTGAGTGGAGTGGTGCAATAATTTTATTTTTATAATTACAGGTGAAGATGAACCTGCAGTTCCCTTGAAACTCTTCAATCGCTGCCCTGAGGAGAAGTTGGACATCAGCAGTAGTATTGTCTGCTTCATCAACAATGATAACCTTGTGACGAGACTGAGATGTAAGAGAAACAGTACTAGCAAAGGTCTTTGCCTGATTGCGTACAGTGTCCAGGAATCTACCCTCATCAGACCCATTAATGACATAAGAATCAACCCCCAACTCATCACACAGTGCCTTAGCAACTGTGGTTTTACCTACACCCGCAGAGCCAGAAAGCAAGAGGTTTGGTATTTCCCCTTGCTCTAAAAATCCCTGAAATATAGCTTTGGTATCCTCAGGTAGGATACATTCTTCAATAGTATGTGGTCGATACTTTTCAACCCATAGAAACATTAGTTAGGCTCCAAAGCAATGAAGTAATTCAAGTCGTTGTGTGATAGTGATGTAAAGTTAGCAATGTTTTTCTTGCTAAGTGCAATGTGATACGATGCATCAATCAACTTAAGATTCTCTACCTTAAAGCAGTAACAGAAATCAGGGTTAGCACCACCACCTCTCTCCTTACCTAAAGGATCTTGGAAGATAACCTTCTTCAATGGTAATGAGAATACATTAGAAGTAGTATTCTTCTTATCCTTAACACATATACTATACTCACCTCTAAACCCATTAACACACAAGTCCTCTACACCATACACCTTCGCTGCCTGTAGTAGTTGAGTAAGATCTGCCTGAGGTAGATCAAACATGACTTCAATATCAGGGATGTCAGGATTAAAATCAGGTGGTGTTACAATAACACTAGGGTCACTGTAGTAGAAGGTTGTCTTACCCTTAGTAGTCTCATCATATATGATGACCTTCTTATCATCAGGGAAGAATAACCAAGGATCCTTAAACAGAGACAGTGCTCCTAAGAATAATGGTAGATCATAGATCGCCATCTGCTCAGGAATAAACTCCTTTATCTGAGACTGAGCAATGATATTCTTATTAACCGACATAGTTTCAACAAACTTGCCTGGTTTGATAAGGATACTCTTATTAATGGTACTGAAATTACGCAGCACATCTATTGAATACTTGGTCAGTTGGATATTTGTCTTCCAATCTTTTACTTCTGGTGTCTCAGTCATAGTCTATGAATTCTGCTGGTGTAGGTGCTTGATCTTGTTTATCATCAGGGTACGACGTGCCTGAGAAATAGTATAATAGTATAGCATAGTGAATGATTTTTAGCACGTCACTCTTATGCTGACTCTTCTTTTTGTACCGAGATGCATACTTAATGATATTGGATTGACAGAAGTGCTCTGCTGATCCTATTGCCTCAAGGAGGTCTAGAGTCTGGACCCCCTTCTCTTCGTTTGAGTAGTGAGATCGGTAGGTGCTGGAGATATAATCCTGCACCACCTTGATCGTATCGTCTTCTCTGTATTTCATACAGTTAGTATATCAGTTGGCTAGAATGTTGTCAAGGTTCTCGATGTCAACCTCGTTATCAATCTTATCATATAATTCTAAGAATGACTGTTTTGTTTCATCATCGAAACGATTCAAGCATACCTTGATTGCCTTCACTCTATCAGAGAATATAGCATACGCACGGATTATGTGCACAAGACGACGTGTAGAGATAACTTCATCCACTCCACCATCCTTAAAGGTCTTACGAATAATTTCGGCCCATGTAGTTAGGTTAGCAATGTACTTATCATCACAGCAGTCCAATTCTTTACAATAGTTATTGAGCATCTTAATCTCTGTCTTGGGATTAGGATATTCTTGCTCAAATGTTAGTGGAAAACGCTCTAAAAATGCCTCATTTAGGACGTTTGTGCCTATGAATCTACCGTCTTCACTACCCTTACCCTTAGTATTAGCAGTTGCAACCACTGTAAATCCCTCTTTAGGTCTTACATAACGTCCTACCTTCTTTAGGAAGACACCATTACCCTCAAGGATTGACTGTAAACAGAGAATCTTATTGGAAGCAAGGTCGATTTCGTCAAGTAAGAGTACTGATCCACGCTCAAGTGCTTCGATGACAGGTCCATTATGCCAAACTGTATTCCCATCCACAAGCCTAAACCCACCAATAAGATCGTCTTCATCAGTTTCTACAGTAATGTTTACTCGGATAAGATCCCTCTTTGCTTGAGCACATGCTTGCTCTACACCAAAGGTTTTACCGTTACCAGATAGACCAGTGATGAATATTGGATAGAAAACCTTAGATGTTATAACTTTCTTGAGGTCAGTGAAGTTACCGAATGGTACGAAGTGGTCATCCTTAGTTGGTACCAAATCTTTTACTTCAGTTGACACAAGAGATACAGTCTTCTCTAGTTGTTCCTTTGCTTCTGCCACTGTTAGATCCCATACTCCTCTCTTTACTTTAAATTCTCCTAAGTATTTTGAGACTGTCTGATAAGCAAGGTCAAATCTCTTACATGCTGCTTGCAATTCAGGTGTCTTTACGTTTACACCAAACTCACCTACTAGGTAATCTCTGATGTCTTCAGTGGTAACTGTTAGTTTAACTGGCATTGTGTCCTTTTTGTTTTGTATACACTTATTATAACCCTATATCATAAGGTTGTGTAGGTAACCAGGACGGTTTGTTATCTGGCACACGCTTGTAATCATTTAGCACCCATTCCTTACTTGATACGTACATTTGATACGCAGTGGTAGTATCAATATCCTCACGGTACTTTAAAGAATCAGGCATTGCTCTAACAAATGGTGTGTGATGCTCTGGACATCCATTTTCCATCTGTGTTAGTGCTGCTAGTCTGATACTTCTTTCACATGCATGTTTCTTACCATACCTAGAAGTGTATTCATTACACAATGATATACCATGCTGAAATAACCACTGTAAATTGTCAGGACTTTCTGCTGCCCACTTAGTGCATGGATGATTTCTGAATGCACCCTTAGTAGTATTATATGGTTTATTATCTGCCTTTAAAACAGGTCCAACATTCCAATGCCACCTAGAAAAGACCAACGCAATCATTTGCGTGGTCTCAACAGGCATCTTAACAATGTATTTGTCTGGTAGAGAGAATGCTGCTAGTGCAGGATCCTCATCTACTGCAAAGATATTCATGCTATTTGATCAATGAAAGAGGATAAGATCTTCTTGTTGTTTGACTTACCCTTAAGAGACTTAGTGAATGCTCTCTTAATATCTGCCTTTGAATCTGACTTAGGCTCAAACTCAGTGTCAATATTTAGATGCTTAGATGATAAAAAGAATAACTCTTGATACCCTTCTATAGGTGCAGAGCAAGACTTATTCTTAGTCCATGCCTTCTTAGCATCTTTAATCTGTCTCTCATTCAACTCTTCTGCATATTCAACATGCTTATTAACCTCACGATTAGATGCGATACGGAATCCTAAGAAATTACATGAAGGATAGCGACCCTTAAGATACTGTAGTAACTGTTTGGTAATTGAGTGCTGTGGTCTCATGTTATCAAACTTATATGTCCTACCATTTCTTCTATCTCTGAAGGAAGTGTTGTAACGAAGACCAGTCCTATGGATTTTGTCTTCACCTCTCCACTCACTCTCAGTCCACATACCAGAGTGTTGTGCATCACCATCAGTTAAGATAACACAGTGTGTCTTCTCAACTCCATTCCTCCTTTGGAAGTCAGGTATAAGACTTTGCAAACATGCAAGTGCTTCATTAAGTGGTGTGCCACCAAGATTCAAATGATTTGGGATAGCATTAGGGATCTCATGTCTTCTCTCCTCACAGTGATAGTAACTCATTCTATAACCATGACCATAACGAGACTCATACATGTATGTTACTCGGAATAATTCCTTAGCATACAAATCAAATGTTGCATTGTTAAGTTTACTGCTAAGGAAGTTTAGTAAAGAGAATTCCCAAGGCACATGGAAGGTATTAACACGACCAACCCACTCTTCTCTATCTCTAGCATTAAGAGAAATATAATGTCCATCTTGGACGAATGCATATACCTCAAATGGGATGCCTGATTTACGACAGAAGAAACATAATGAAAGCAATTGCTTGTATGTGTCATGGATAACATCTGCCATTGATCCAGACCAGTCTAATAGGAAGATCAATCCATGATTCTTACCGTCAGGTCTGACTGTTATCTTCTTAAAGATGTCATCATTCCACTTATATGTGTGGAGTTTTGCCATATCAAGACTACCAGTCTTAGCAACTTGCTCTCTAGCATATGCAGCAGCAGACTTCTTCATCTCAAATTCTTTAGAGAGATAGTTTACTTCCTGACTTGCCTTACGTTTGAATATTCTATACTCAGAATCACATCTCTCCCAGTTTAACTCCTGATAGTATTCATACTCCTTATTTGTATACTGCTCTTGACCCCAAAACTCAGAAGTTAACTCATGCACCTTGTGTGGACTCACTACATGGTGAGAAATATCCACGTCATCAATCTCAACGTAATGCGTTTGGTCTCCCTGATAGTCTGATGCAAGTTTCTTGAGATTATCTGCGAGGGACCTATCTGTCTGAGCTTCAAGGTCACCTGCTTCTGTGCCACCTTGCTTAATCGCTTCACCCTCGGATTGATCTGAGTCTGATTCAGTCTCTTCAGGTTGCGAATCAGATTTACCATCTGTCTCTCCGTCTTCACCATCTGGTGCTTCTCCCACGGAGTCTCCTGTAGTCCCATCGATATTAAGATCTGATTTATCTTCCGTCCCAGATAAAGACTCCAGTTTCTCCTTCTCTTTTTGACCTTTTTCATACTCATAAATTGCTCTTGCACACTCCAATGCTTGCTCAAATGTTTCTGCTGCCCCTACAGCGTCTCTGAGGGGTGCCTCAGCGTCATTAAATGGGATCATTTCATAGGATCCGATCTTATAATGAAGGTTAATTCTGTCAATCAGATTCATATACTCAACATCTATGTTTTGAATCTGGAAAAAGTCACCTGCATTGAGTTGCTTATACCCTTGGAAGAAATCCTTAGCAAGACCAGGAAACTTACGCTTCATTAGTTTCTCAATCCTTGCATCTTCAGTGACATTTACATAAGACTTAGGGCACTCTAAGGTTTTCCACTCCTCATTTGGTGTGAAGAGTGCGTGTCCTACTTCATGTCCTACTAATAGGTTGTATACTCTCTCTGTTGTGTCCCATATAGGTAAGACCAAGACCCTCTTATCAACATCAAAGGATGCAGTCTCAACTACCTTATGTTCTACTATAAGATTCTCTGTTGCGAGTAGTTTGGCAAGTGTACCTTTGATTTCTTGTTGCTGAAGCATTGATCCTTTCGTGTATATGTACAGTATAAGACCCCCTTGGGTGCTTTGGGGGTCCGAGTAGACACTTCTTTAAGTGTCTTCGCCTCTCTCGTGCAGACCGCAGTGCTTGCGGCTTGAGATGACGTTTAGCAGCCTTCTTACTATGATGCTGCCAGTTTGGAAAAATCATTTGCCTTCTCAAACTTCAGGGTTTTCTCAAATTTATCAAGAAGTAGCTCACCTTTGTGAGAAATGACAAATAAATTAACATTCTCACCTAATCCCCTTAGAATCTTCAGTAATTCATCTGTACTAGAGTCATCCAGTGAAGAGTCAAAGACCTCATCCAGTATAAGAAGGTTAGTAGCAGCAGAATTCTTGAGTCTTGCGATCTCTCTCCATGTAAAGAGGAGTGCTAGGTCAATCTTCTGCTTCTCACCCTCTGAGAATGAGGCATAGGAGAATTCATCTCTGAATCTACTCTTAATTACTTCATTGAACTCATCGTCAAGGGTAAAGTTAACGAAGAAGTCCATCGACTGTAGATATTTATTAATCATCTGGTTGATTACAGGTATGAATTTACTAATGATCTTACTTTTAATACCAGAATCTTTTAATAAGGTACCAACCAGCGTTAAATTGTCATAATTCTTATTTTCTTCAGCACAGTCACTTTCAGTGGCCGAAAGTAAGGACTGATACTTATCTAATTGTTCTCTCTCAAGATCAATATCAGGTGCCTCTTGGTTTACTTCCTTCATCAATTTCCTTAACTCATTCTGAAGGGCACTGATCCTTGCATTTGCCTTGTTTATATCCTGTGCATGACCTTGTAACTCCTTAATCTGTGTATTCCCTCTGTTAAGTGAGTCTGTGATTATATTAAGTCCTTCTAAAAATCTCTTCTGTCTCCCTTGTGCTCCATCAATCAACGCAGTCTTGTCCATTAACACTTGATTGCATGTAGGACAGTTATCATTCTCCCAATAAAACTTCAAATCCTTGTCGGCCTTCTCTAGGTTGTGAGTTATCTTGACCCTCATCTCCTTCATCTCATCATACTTTAATTGTATGTCTTGCATTCGATCAATCTTCTTAGTCAACTCAGTGATCTCATCTTGACTAGTCTCAACCTCTGTATGAATCTCTTCCATACGTGCTTCCATCTTACTCTTATGCTCACTGCTGAGTTTCTCTAAGGTAGTAATGGATCTTTCTTGCATTTCAACCTGTTGAGAAGCAAGTTTCAACTCGTGCTCACAGTTCTTTATGATATCCCTTGCATCTTTTAATCTATCTTTCAATAGATTATTCATTCGTGAGAAGATCTGGATGTCCAATAGATCTTCGATAACTTCTCTCCTGACAGGAGCGTTGAGTTGCATGAATGGGACAAATGTGGATGAACCAAGGATGACGACCTGTGTAAAGGATTTGTAATTAAACTTGAGGATGGATTGCTCAAGGTACTTCTGTGTATCTTTGGAAGCAGCGTCTTGGTCAAGTAGTTTACCGTTTCTATAAATTTCAAATACATTTGGTTTCGCTCCTCTAATTACTTTATAATTTATACTACCTATAGTAAATTCTATCTCTACTGTGGTGTCTCGCTCATTTATACTGTTGACCAACTGTAACTTAGTGATCTTTCTGAATGGTTTGTTGAACAATACAAAGCACAGAGCATCCAGCATCGTGGACTTCCCTGCACCGTTGGCACCTATGACTAGGTGTGATTGAGCATCAGTTATATTCACCTCAGTGAAAGAGTTTCCAGTAGATAGGAAATTCTTCCAACGAATCTTATCAAATACAATCATTTAGTGTCGTCTTGTGGGGGAGGAATTACAAATTCATCTGGTCCTATAAAAGAAAATGCATACCCATGCATCGTACAATTCTCTTTGACCTGATCTTCTTCGATTTCCTGTACAGTTAGCTTCCTAGGATAATCATCAGCTAGCAGCATATCATAATAACGTGTCGCATCATCTTTGTCAACAAAGATCTGGACCACTCGCTCAGTATGATTGTCATCCCTTACAGCATATACACCACCTGTCTTCTTGTCAAGTAGCACAAACATTAACAATCTGTTGCCTCCATGTATAAGGATTTAAGTATTGGAAATATATCATCTTTATTATCAAACTCTGAAACACAGTGCTCTAGTATAGTAAGTGTGTCTTCAACCTCAACGTCAGTTTCTACATTGTCTAGATCATATGTTACATCTTCAATGATCTTTAGATCTGCTAGGTCAACTGCCTGTAATCTTCTAACCACCTGATCAAATTTTACTTGATCATCCTTCTCTTCAACGATGAGTTTAACATAAGTCCCTTCTAATTTCTTAAGAGACATTGGTGTCAGATTAAGATCGTCTTTATAAAATATTTTATTGAAAGTGTGATAAGGATTCTTATAGAATTTTAATTTTCTTGTAGAAGTATTTAGTATATGAAACCCACGATCATGACCGTAATCATTCCAATACAATTGACATGGGTTACCTAGGTAATGGATGTTAGATTTATGACTTCTACAATGAAAATGTCCTGAGCATACCATTTTAAACTTAGACAGTGATGTAGGATCATCACCATTTTTCATAGTTACACCTGGAATTGGATCAAAACCATTCAATTCAAAGTGACCCATGCAATAGTCAGCATCTGTATCGTTTATTGCTTCAAAACATGCTTCCCTATTCTCTTCACATATCCAAGGGACAAGCATCATCTTTACCCCACCTATAAGCCTCTCACCTGGACAATAAATGATCTCAATATTATTAAACTCCCCAAGAAGAAGCTCAGGGCTGTTAACACGAAGAGTATTCTTGAAATAGATGTCATGATTTCCTAGCAACATTGTCATTTTAACACCTCTGTCCTCTAGAGGTCTAAACCACATGTCTTTTGCGGCTTCTAAAGAGTTAAAGTTAACTCCCTTTCTCCTATCAAAGGTGTCACCTAAACATAATATCTCTGTAATACCTTCCTTATCAATGGTTGGTAGTACCTTCTCAGTATAAAACTTTCTATATCTATCAACATAGTGCACATTATCGTTACGCACACCAAAATGCTGATCAGTTATCAATAATACTTTATCCATTACCAAACACCTTTAAAGTTTATACTGATCGCAATTCTTTTATTCTTAGTAGGACTAGTGCGATGACGCATCCAACCAGGAAATAGGAAGAAATCACCTGTTTTCGAGGCTATACTCTCAGACATTAGCATATCACCCTGCTCTCCTGCAAGTGGTGTCATCTTATGAATATAATCCAATGGATTAATAAACTCAAGATCAGCACCCTCCACCTTCTCGACATAAAAAACAGACGCTACGTGCGTCTGCCTGTGTCCATCACAGTGTCCATGCTCTTGTGTCCTGTCACCTACACTATGTTGATTAGCCCAACATGATTCTACCTCTAAGGTAGCAGGGACATAGTGTAATACTTCCCAATATTCATGCACTCTAGGCATAAGAGCATCAACCAGAGACGAAACCTCTGGATATTGATGTAAATCTAAACCTAACTGACCAGTAGAAAGACCTGTCTCACCAGCCCAAACACCCCTATCACACTGTTGAAATAGATTGTCTAGTCTGTTGCGAAGATTGTCTAAAGGAAGATCTAATTTACCATGATGTATTGGTATCGCAAATAGATCCATTAATTCCTCATACTTGTCTCAATTCTACCCTTAATGCTATTCATTTCAGAGTGATCATCATTATTATCTGAATGGAATACTTGCTCATACCCACTCTTTTCTATTAACTTATCACGTATATCCATCTGACGCTTCTCTTTTGCTATCCTTCTTAAGAAAGCGTAATATATTATCTGTGTGAAGTATGCAAATGGATTCTTACTTTTCTCTGGATTAAAATTATCGATATACTGGACACAATTCTCCACTCCATCAGAGATCATGTCCTCTTTATACATGTAGTTAATAAAGTTTGGTCTATATGATAAGTGTGTTGCTATTTTTAAAAAACATTCCGCAAGATAATGAGTGATACGAGGTTTCTCTTCATCATTTCTCTTCGCAGCCTCAACCGCAAGTCGATAATTCGTTATCTCTTGTAAAAACTTTTTGTTATCAACGTAGTGTTGCTTCTGCTTACGAGCCATTTTAGATGCCATATAATTATCTCACCTGTATACATTGTATAGGTTAATTCAAATACTGTCAAGAGTTAGTGCGTTTCCAGAAGTCCTCCAACTTACTTCTAAAGTCAGATACCTTACCAACCAATCCCATATTAGGATTCATTTTAACTTCAACATCTGTTTTAGATGTCTTACACTCTTTACGCACCCACATTTTATACATCAGGATACTATCCATAGACATAGGTGCCACAGTAACAACGTCATCTTCATTAACCATGTAGAAATCTTCATCAGAAAACATCATCCATTTGAGTAGACCAACTGCCATACCAATATTCCCATCCTTCTCTACTTGATGCATGTTAGGAGTAGCAGGTTCCTGTATATAAAATACAGTCTTATCTGGATTGTCGTCTTCTATTGTAGCAATCATTGTACCTAAGAGAGTGTCACCAGATTTTAACTTGATGACTCCATAGAATTCTTGCTCGTGTCTGATGTATTGGATAGTCATTTCTTAAAATTGACCTTGGTTATATCATAATCAAAGCACTCTTCATCATATATTTTCATCCTTTCTACAAGATGTCGAAGAGTATAATTATACTGAGAGTCCTTAGAGCAGTCATCAGCAATGTCATACAACACTGCCTGTGCTTTATTGTCTCCTTTCCTCAGAACCCGTCCAATGGACTGTAGATTTCTTACCCTAGACTTACTAGGGGATGCAAAGATAACATTGTGGAGATTACGAATGTTAATACCTGTTGAGAAGGTTCCATATGATGCTAATATTATAGCATCCTTTTGAGTTTCGCAAATCTTACGAGCCTCTTCTCTTTCAACAGCATCAACTCCTCCATGTATAAAGAAAACCTTACGATTTTTCTCTACTTTACTATTTAGTATTTCCCATATAGGTTCTCCGTGCTTCTCTATGTAATTATAGAGTATAAGAGTGTTACCCTCTAGGTCTAGTGCTAGATTAGTAATGAAATTACTACGTTTGGTGTGCATACAGAGGTAATCCATCTCCTGTTGATAGAAATCAAAGGGTACCCAACCATGTTTGAGTAGTATTATCCGCACCTTAAGAGGAGTAAGGTGACCTTGTTTCATTAACTCTACTGTATTAGTAACCTTATCACATCTACCAAACAATCCTTCTAGTACCAGTTGGTGTGCTTCCATACCATCCAGAGTACCAGTCAGTCCTACCTTATACTTCGCATCATAGCACTTCGTAAGGATGCCCACGAGTGATTTAGCTTTATAAAGGTGTGCTTCATCCCCGATAACGACATCAAAACGTTCAAAAAACTTATTGGATTCCTTATAGATAGACTGCCAAGTTGATATAACGACTTTATTATCGACATACTTTTCTTCTCCTGCACTAATCTTATGAACTTCCCTGACATCCCAACCATAATCTATAAAATCCTTATACAATTGTTCTACAAGAGAAACAGTGGGGACAATAATTAATATCTCCCTCTCTTTTAGCAGGTGCCAACGCACCAATGCATATATTATTAGCGATTTTCCCGAGCCCGTGGGGGATAATAAAAGCTTGCGACGAAATTTAATCGCAGTGTAAATTCCTTTAAGTTGGTAATCTCTGACCTTAAAGGGGAGCCTAAGAGAACGAATAAAAGCCGCTGTGCCTTCAGGTGTGACATACTCTTCAGTATCATTTGGCCTACCATAGTATTTATCTTCTAAGACCTCATAATGATAACCCTTAGTCTCTAGGTAATCAGTAAGGTAATCATATAGACCACAATATATCTCTCCAGTACCAGGTGAATATAATCTTATCTTCCCATCCCAGTATCTCCGTTTGACTGCTGGCATAAACTGTGCACCAGGTACTTCAAACTGAAAATGCTCACTTAATTCCTTATGAAGATGAGGTTCTGCCTCCACCTTCAGGAAGATCTCGTTCTTCTTTATGATGGTGGTCATCGAATCCCATAATACTTTACAATTTCGATAGTGTTCTTAATAGCAAATCCTCTATTGTGGATCTCCTTAAGTATCCTATCAATAGAATTTATACAAGTTTCAAGGTAGTCTTTTTTCTGCTTGGCTCGACATACATCATCATCACTATCGATGAACATGTCAAGATCACCCTTTAATACCTTGAGATCAAAGGGTTTCTCAGCATATACTGTAGCAGGTGCCTTACCGTTATAGTATAACCACTTCTCTTTATACAACTGCTTATACTTTTTCTCCGCATCAGAGAGCATAAGTTTAAATTCATTGTATAGTTGCAAATATTTTGCATGGAGTCTTGGGGTTTCCATACTATCGTTGGCAAGCAACTCTGGTAAATCCCTGTGGTCAAAGAACTTCTCTGCATCCTTTGCCCACATCTCCTCAATTTTATCTAGATTCATTAACAATCACATAAGTCAGGATGCTCACCTGTGTCACAATATGTCTGAGCATGTTCACCTGTAATTTCACAAGTGTATAAGTCTGCTGTGCCAGGCATAGTAAATCCATCAGGCAATGCTATTCCACCATGATTAGTACATCCTACTAACAATGGTGCCAAGAATAATAGTTTCTTCATTTAGTCGATTTGCGTATTACGTTTCGATTCTTCTTTCTTACGGATCTGATAAGCAAGGTATCTAAATGATACTGTTGCCATAGCATACTCCGTGCCATCTACTGTAGCATTAAACTCCAATGCATTCAACCCTATAGGTATTAAATCTTCAAATACAACGTCAAAATTGTGTTGGAAATTACTGTTGAGTACCATCAATGTGGCATCAGCGTAGAGGTCTGTGTTACCAAACAACTGCTGCATCTTAAGGACAAACTCTCTCCTCTCAATGGTAGAGTCAGGAGTACCTAGTGCACGTATCCAGTTGTGTAGTATTAAATAATTTTCTAAATTCTCATCTACCAAAAATGATAGTGTTAAAGGATCATACTCTATGAATCCTTCCAATGGTAGTGATCTAAATGGTGTGGACTGCTGCTGAATACTTAGATTCATACTAGGTATGTTAGCAGTCTGACAGAAATAAGATACCTTTGGGTATTTTGCGAGACTAAACTTGAACCCTATCGGGGATAGGAAGTTTCTATTCTCTATTTGTTTTTTCCACGTAGTCATGTCATCCTTTCCCAGATACCTCTGGCATGATTGTTATGCTCAACTAATTTCTGAGCCCAGATCCTATCATCAAGACTGACCTCCCTGTTAAGACGAGTCTTACAGGCAATAACAGACAGCCTAAGTCTATAGTCCTTACTTAACATATTTATATCCGTGGTATATATGCCTTATACTTCTCAACCTGTGGTATAACATCTTGCTCTACCCTCTCTACAATCTGATCGATTATATCAACATCAATATTCATAAATGGTGGGATGATACCTAGTATTCTTAGGAGACCATCAACAAATAATGCTAGACAGGTGAACCCCAGAATCATACTGATGATAGTAGCGTCACGATTGTGCTTACGCATTGACTCTTCATCGATGCGTCGTGCTTCTGCGACTGCCTCAGCAATTAATATATCAACCTCCTCCTTGGTGTAGGAGATCTTTCTGATCATTTCTTCTGTCATACGTCCATTGTAGCATTACATATAAAATTCGTCCAGTACGTCTAGTGTTCTGTTTAGGTACTCATTGGCACCAATGCATTCCCACTTACCTTTCTCTCCTATCTCACACTTATAGTGTAACTCTCTCTTAAGTTGCATGAGCTTAGAAGTCATATCAACTTTAGTCAGCCTACCGTTCATGGCTATACCTATTCTACTTAAGTATTTAGGATCATAGCATAAAAAAAGAGACCCCGAAGGGTCTCTTGTGTGTATATCGGAATACGATATTACATTAGGTTTGTTACCTTAACACGTCTGTAATAACGGTTAGCATTAGCAGTAAGAGCACCTTGACCTTGTGAAAGACCCTCAGCGAATGGGTTTGCAACCATTCCGTAACGAGTCTTAAAGCCAATTTTAGGTTGGAATGTATCCTGACCTACGGCTCTGACCATCTGTAGAGGCACATATGGACAATAGAATAGTCCTGCGTCATATGCAGATGATCCCTTGTATCCAGAAACATAGAAGTGATTGTCACTTACGTTTGCTGAGTAAGGATCAACGTATACCTTGATGCGTCCGTTAAGAGTACCAACTAGAGTAGAAGAGTTGTCATCTACATTACCTAGTGGGTTAACAGCACTAGCAAGTCCAGAAGAGTAGTCAAGGACACCAGCCATTGAGAGAGCAGACGCTACATCAGCAGAGCAGATGAGAATGTTGCCCTTCCCACGACGAGTTTCATGCCCGATGGCATTCATGTCTCTTTCGATCTGGAAAAGAAGTCCCTTAAATTTTTCAACTGACCATCTACCATTAGAGTCAACATCTAAGTCGAATACTCCAGCAGTAGCTGTGTTGTTTTGTGCACCTGGGCGAGCGATCTTGTAGACTGTTCTTACAACTTCACGGTTGATCTCAGCAAGTACCTCTGTTGAGAGGATGTTTGCCAATTCAGACTCAGCGTCTAGTCCGTGAACTGCCTTCAAGTCTTGAGCAAGCTCTAAACTGTACTCAGCTTTCAAAGCACGTGACTTAGCAGTAACAGTAACCTTCTCAATCGAGAATCCCATCTCGTTGAAGTGGTTGTTAGCTGCGTCACCTAATGCTTCAGACTGAGCAGTAGTCATACCTTGACCACCGATGGTATACTGTCCAGCACCATCAGCAAGTAGACCTGGGTTAGATCCAGTCTGAGTATTAGATGCAAGACCGTTGCTATCGTTCTCAGATGAATGCTCGGTATCAACTTCGTTGAAGAATGTTTCAACTGCACTGTTGTTGATATCTCTGTTTGTGCCTTTTGTGGATCTCATTGCAAAGATAAGTCCAGTAGGACCTGTCATTGGTTGAACTCCGCAAATGTCGTAAGCGATTAGCTTAGGCATACTACGACGAATTAATGAAATTAGAACTGGGTCGAAACCTGCAACAGGACCTGTAGCGGTGCTACCTCCTGAGTAACCAGTACCACCAAGTGAGTTGGTAGGTGCTGCTTCAGTAACGAGACCACGCTCTTCTTTCAAAAACTTTTCTTGGTTTTCCAAGAGGACTGAGGTAACCGCTTTTCTATAGGTATCCTTAATAGGATCGAGCTCAGAGTGCTCAAGAATAGGGTTCCACTTCTCTTGGAGTGATTCTGCGTTAAACATTTCGTTAACTAACTCCGTTTAAGAATAGAAATTGTGGATTATTTTGCCCAACGTGCAATTGCTTGTGAATATGCATCCATAGCACTGCCAGCTTCAGGGGCGTTCTCTACTTGGACATCCTCAGAGACTTCCGTCTTCTCAGGCTTCGTAGAGAAATAGGATTCACGTAGTGTAGAAACCTTCGCTTTGAAAGCTTCTTCATTCTCAAACTCAACAGCTTCTGCGAGGGAGACTAGTTTCTCCTTCTGAGAGAGACTTAAGCCCTCTGCAATCTCTGTCACAATCCCATTCTTAATATAGCCGCCAACTTGCTTAGACAAGCCAACGTTTTCTTCAATTGATTCGTTGAGTTTCGATTCCATATTATTAAGTTGCTCTTGTAGACCATCTACAAGGTCAACTTTTTCGTCGGGAAGATCAATGTAATTCTCGACAAAAACTTGTTTGAGACCTGATAGGACTGACTCTCCCATCTCTGCCTTGATACCTGACTCTACTGCAAGTTGGTTCTTCTTCATCCAACCTTCAACAGCATATGTCAAATACTCGTCTACCTTTTCTGCAAGGTCAGACTTGACAGTCTCAATTTCTGCTTCTAGTGCTTTTGCATAGTCTTCATGCATTCGCTCTAGCTCTTCGTTTAGACGTGAGACCACTGCAGCTTCAAAGATTGTCTTTGCTTTGTCTTTGAATCCGTCACTTAGCTCCTCACCTTCTGTGAGTGCAGCAACGTCAGCAGATAAATCTACCTCTATAACTTTTTCAGCAGGCTCTTCAGCAATCACGTCGCCTTCTGGCTCGTGTCCTGCTTTTACATCACCTTTATCACTAAACTCTGCCTTCTGTGCGGAAGCATCAGATGGTTTAGTTGTAGGTGCTTGGGCGTTTCCACCAGCGATAGTCTTATACTTGTTACTATCATCATCTGGTTTGGAATTGAAAGGTGTTGGACCTCCTAAATCTTGTACACCTGCGAGACTACTACCATCAGGACCTAATTTACCTTGAGGTTCTGCTGGCTTCGCTCCTGCGGTTACACTTGATTCATCCAGAGTTTTTTTGTTCTCTTCTGACATTGTAGTCTCCGTATCGATAAATGCGATTGCTATTAGTTATTTAGACAACCAGGTTATTACAGTTGTGACATAAACTGGTTAAATGCGGAAAGTTTTACCTCTTCCATTTGATTTAGTGCAGCATTATCAATTCTTTTTTTGATTTGCTCCACTGTTTGCTCTTGAATTGCTCCACTATTGTAGATCCATTCACGTCCTTCCATGATTCCATTGACGAAAGCATCAGGTGCGGAAGGATCTGCTACGATATCGGCAGCAGTTGCGAGCATGAAGTCATCCATGACGACTTTTACACCATCTCTTTCTCTTATGGTACCAAGTCCACGGGATGAAACACCCAACTTGACACCCTCATCAATGAGGTTCTTGGCAATGTTACCCATTGGTGTATCCAACAGTCTTGCCTTACCAACATAGTTATTACCCTCTTGCTTAAGAGAAGTAATAAGATGTGACACTCTATCTAGGTTGATAGTAGGACCATCGGGATGACCCAACTCTCCTAGTGCACGTCCCTTCTCAATATACTTTGAGTTGTAACTTGCGGCTTCACGTTGCAAAGTCGAAATAGGATACATCCGACCATTGCGGTTTTTGATCTCCCCCTGCAAAAATACACCCTCGATAAAATGGTTTTTCTTACCATTCTTACCTTCGGTGATTGTTACTTTAGCGGTTTCAATCTCCTCCCTGATCAGTTTCATTTTTAGGCTCCTCGGTTTCGTTTTCTGTTTCAGTTTCTGCTGAAGGTGCTGAATCCTCAGGTTGCTCGGTGTTTTCAGGACCGTCTTCCTGTGGTTCGAACATATGTTTTCCAACCTCTTTCTTATGTGCATCAATGGCATCAACTGCTTTCGCATTCATACCTTGGACAACATAATCAGAGAGATCTTTTTTACCCGCAAACAATGCGTTTACGATATCTCTTGCAACTTCAGTAGGCATAATAATTCCTTTCAATAATACTATTTAGATATCTCCTTTTTTATAGTCCGCAGGACTAATACCTGCTTCCGCAGGATCTGGCTCTGGAGGCATCAATGACATTTCCATTTGAGCAACTTCTAGCTTCTGCATCTCTACAGGATCTACAAGTTTACCCTCCTGAATCTCAGTGTCCATCTGCTCTTGTATCTCATTAAACTCTTCATCTGTCTGACGTAATATCTGACGACGCATGTATTCAAGTGAGAAATATTTACCTGCAAATGGATCCATTTGAGCGACTAAAGCCATACGCTCATTCATAATCTCTTGCTCTTTCAACTCACTAAAGTAGTTGTCAGCAATGAAATCATACTGGATATGCTCAGAAATCTCATCCCATTCTTCTAAAGTTACTACTCCTTTGAGTACTAACTGTGTCTTAAGAAGATCGTTGAATAAATCCGAGAATTTTTTACGGAGTCTAGCAATAAACTTCTGGAATTTTACTTCATCACGTGTGATCTCAGCGGACCTACCAACGTTAAATGAACTATCAGATTCCAAACGTGACTCAGGTACGTTTAATGCTCTGTAGAGTTTCTTCTGGAAGTACTTGATGTCTTCAAGTTCTCCAAGATTTTGTCCACCTGGGAGCGTAGAGATTTCAGTACCTCGTCCTCCTTCTCTTCTGGGTAACCAGAAGTCTTCGAGCATTGACATGAATTTTTTGTCATCTCTTATTTCTCCTGTGTCTGCATTATAGACTAACTTATTTCTATAGCGAGACATTACCTCTTTAAGGTACTGCTCTGCTTTCTGTTTAGGTAGATTACCTACATCAATATAGAATATTCTACGCTCTGGTGCACGTGACATGCGGTAAATAACCAGAGAATCTTCAATCATTCTCAACTGGTTAGTTGCCTTAATAGCTTTGTGAAGATGTGACAACACATAGTTGCGTTGCATATCTAACTGACCTGAGTGAACAAAACATACTGCGTCAGGTGCTATTTTTAATCCTCTATTCTCATACCCACGTAACCCTTTAGGTGAATAAATGAAATACTCTACACTCTTAGGTACCAGTGTATTAACTTCTGGGTCAGATGGTGATACATGTTCCTTAGGTTTATCGTACTCGATAACCTTTTTAATTTTTCTAGGATCAATGTACCTTAACTCTGTCAATCCCTCACCAGGATTATCAGGGTTGATCATCTTATGATAAAAAAGTCTTCCGTCGATGTACCACCTACGAAAGATATCATATGCTTTTTGATCAAAATTTAATAGACTTAAAACGTTATTAAATTCTTCTCTAATTCTTTTCTTTAAGGTTTCTGAAGCCCTTAGATTTGATAACTCTACATCTACTGGGTGATCATCTAGATCACCAGCGATGGCTTCATTAACAATGTCTCCAATTGCTTGGTCAACCTCTGGGTGCAGTGACATCTCACGGTATCTACCTATGAGATCTACATCACTAGCCTTGTTTGCAGCGTCACCGAGGTCAACGTATTGACCAAAGTAACCACCTGCCACAATGGGTTGTGCTGCATCATCCGAGTCTTTCGTAACAAAAGAAGGGCCAACACCTTTGAGGCCCTTCTTCTTACGGTCAATTGAATAACCAAACAGTTGTGACATTTATTTGTCCCTTTGCATTATAAAGTATTTAGCTACTGACGGAAACAGCGTTACCAGCGTTAGCGTCACTTGCGTATGTCCAGTACTGAACCTGGAACTCAACGGTGTACTCTTCTGGAGTATCGTTGCTATCCCATGCTAGATCAATAGCGGATATTGTTGAAGGCCATATTCCTACAAACTTGTAAGATCTAACCACTGAACCTTGCCTATCATATTGTCTGATAAGAGCATCAGATTGATACTCTGCAATAACTCTAGGTGCTTGTAGATTCTGGTGTAATGCCTGAATCTTAGTAGACCACTCTTCAAACTTGGAACGAAGTGCGAATCCTTTGTCGTTAAGGACGGTAACTGTCCATGGCTCGAAGGTTCTGTCTCCAGCAATCTTAAGTGTCCTACCTCTGTAGGGTACTTCGATTACTCCAACTGTTGAAGCTGGGATGTTTGCTGCTTTAACTAAGAAAGAAGCAAGTGAACTAGAAGAGGCTCCAGATCCAGCACGAGATTGACCCGCACCTTCTTCTCCTCTCTGTTCTTGTGATCCTGGTGTTGCACCTGATTGAGGTGTACCATTGTCTACTATCTGTGGAAATCCGATCTCAACCTGAAACAGGTTAGGACGGGCAAGATCACCGATTCTATTTCTAAAGTCTAGAATCGGAGCGTTTATTTGCTTACCCTCGGACTGACCAGGATAAGTCTGGCTGTCGAATGCTGACATAATTTTCTCCTATTAGAGGTTGAGCACGATGATGTTATCTTAGCCGTGCCACGAGTTTACTTAATTACGAAACTAGCTCAGAGAATGATGCTCCAGTTCTAGTTGCAGTGAAGGTCAATGTGATGAAGTTGATAGATCTTGTGGGTTTCACAAATATCTCTGCGTAGAATTCACCACGGTCAATCGATTCAGCAGGGTTGTTTGTTCCGTCGCAAACTACGAGGAAGTCAACAATACCACGTCTTGATTGGACACTGCGTAGGTAAGGCTCAACAATGTTCTTGAATTGCTGGCGAGTGAACTCGTCATTTAACTCGAATAGTTGGGTCTTAGCAGCCTCTGAAATTGCTTCTTCCATGACTAGGAATAAACGTCTAACGTTAATTCTGTCAAAGGCAGACACATAACTCAGTGCAGTCTTGTCTCCGAAGAGGACTATACCCTGTCCAGGGAAGGCTACGATTGGGTTGATGCGTGAAGCATATAAGGAATCTCTGTGATCTTTAAGAGGTGAGTAAGCAAGTTTGATTGCATTTCTCAATTGTCCTCTGTTAAAGCCAGCAGGTGAATACCAAGGCTCCTGTTGTAAGGTTGTGGATAATGTTAATCCAGCAACGTCAGCGTTACAAGGAATGTAACGGTACTTATCGCTATACTTATCATATATGTATTTGTAGTTATTGTCAAATACAGCGTATGATGTACTGCTTAACTGGTCATAATAGTTAACTGTGCGTTGTACTATTGTTGATGTCTTAGTCTGACCAATCACATCTCCACGATAAGGAGAAACGTATGCGATACAATCCTTACGTGCAGCAGCAATAGAAATTACATGCTGTGCTTTAGCAATCGTATCATCTATACCACTCATAGATGGACCCATGAGTAGGTAATCAATGTCTACAGTCTCTGCATCATTGAATAGATCGTATGAACCTAAGATATCAGGACGTTGGATCGTGTATCCATCTACACCACCTTGTAGTGCGTAGCGGATAGTTGCACGGTTCTTAGTACCAAGTAGAGGCACTGCTAGAGGATTCAATCCTGTTGGATCATCTAGGTTGTTAAGTGCATTAGCTGCTTTGATGATATCAAATTCTCTGTTGATACCTGAAGTACCAAACACTCCACTTGAAACAGTGTCCTTATCATATACGTTAGCAGTCTCATGACTACCCCAGTATAGGTAAGAAGAATAATTCTTAATTACATCTTTATAATAGATGTTGTCACCTTGTGGTGATCTAGCATCATTTGCTTTAGAAACATTAAGGTGCTTCTCTAGGACTGCTCCTGGAGTACCCGTAATCTTTCCGTCTCCATCAATGATCAGAATGTGCATTAGATCATTGTAACCACCTCTGTCTCCAACCCATGCGGAAGTTGTAGGTCTAGCAGCAACGTTGATCCACTTTGTATTATCTCCGTATAGTCTTGACTCATAGTCAGACTCAACGTTAGCAATGGATATAGTTGCAGCATTTCCATCAACAACAGTCTGGTTTGCTTGGAAGTTAGGTGATGCCTGATTCAATGCAACACGTAATTCACGGTTGATTGATTCGATATCTCCCTTGTCTCCAGTAGCGGATCCAGGTGTGTTAGAGTTGTTTGCTAACTCAGTAATTGTATCATTAATCTCAAGCACGTCAGTAGATGTGCCATCAACTGTGATTTCTAACTTACGATTTACTTTATCATAAGCAACGATACGACCAGTAACACCACCACTAACAGCAGTGATATAGTTGTCTTTCTCGAATGATCCAACTAACTCAGCGTCATCCTTGAAGGTAACGATAACAGTATAGTCATAGACCTTACCGTAGATGTTAGCGTTAGAGAATGAAACTTCAGCGTTGTTTACGAATTCCCACTCAGCAGAAGTTGGTTGTGCAAGATATAGAATCTGATCAGGACCAGCGTCTGTAACTACAACACGAACTGAGTTACCGTATGTACCTGCATACTTAGCACCCCACTTCCAGTTGTTAGAAGCAGTTTCTACATTAGCTTCATATGTCTCTAGATTCTTAATTAGAGGAGCAGTAACACCAGTAGCAGTTGTCTCGTTAATTTCAGTCTTGTTAGTTGTAACAGTCTGAAGAGTAACAGTAGATCCATCAGTGTGTGCAGCAGCAGTTGTACCTAACTGAGCACGTACAACGGTTAGATCATTACCTGCGATAGAAGATACTTGAAGAATCTCATCGTCAACTCTAATGTAAGAGTTAGTACCTGCACCAAGAGCAGCAGCAGATGTAACTGATAGAGTTACGTCACTGTCACTATATGTTCCACCTTCAGCGATGGTTGTTGATGTGCCAGCTGGCTCAATCAATGTGATTGAAGTTGCAGCAGCGTGAGATACAGCAGATGTTGCTAACTGTCCACGTTGAACTGTTACGTCATTACCAGAAACACTGGAGATAGTAAGTAATTCAGCATCTATAAAGAGGACATCATTAACATCGAAATCTGTTGAAGATGCAACCGTTAAAGTTGTATCCGATGCACTAAACGTTGATACAGTATACTGTGCAGTATCAATTGCGTTTTTCAGTGAGTCGTTAACTGCACGGACTACCTTAACAGTACCTCCGTATAGTAAGAATTGAGCCGCACTAAACCAATACTCGTAGTTAAAGTCCGTAGGTTTGCCGAAAATAGAAAGAAGCTCTTTCTCACTGGTTACATTAGTTACCTGTTCTACAGGTCCCTTTTCAAAAGAACCAACGATAGCAGCAATATTATCTACTGTTGCGTTTACTACGTTGGTCAGGTCTCTTTCAAGTACGACAACTCCTGGTGAAAGTTGTGTCGATGCCATCTGTTAAATCTCCTAGTGTATGTCCAAATTGGATGCTGAAATTATTTATCGAAACGTGTTTTTTCACTGGGGAATCAAGCCGTGATTACCAGTCAGGGTAGTCTGCTAGGTATGGAGGCAAAGGTCTTTTCCTATTTCTCTTTCTATTGACTCTCCATATGGTGCAAGACTTACATTCATACGCATATGCTGATGGATTATTACCTCTATCTTTCCTTGTCAAATAAAAATCTTCTAGTAGTGATTTAGTCTGACCACAAAACCGACACTTCCTCTCTTTAAATAGGAGGTGCTCAAGTTCTAGGTCTGACTCTATACTCACGACAAATATTCCCACATATGTGAGTTATCTCCGTACTCATCCACATTCCACTGAGTACCTTCATCATCTACTATAGTCTGTTCATAATCTACATGGTTGTCAATGAAACCAAATGGTGCCATATCCGCTTCTATTCCCTCTTTCTGCTCTTGATACATCTTCATCCGTACATCATCGTCATGTAACTCACGGAAATAATCCGTAGTTGCTAACCATGCGAAGATAACCAGACACATAGCAAGGTCATCATTACATCCTTCTTCCGCTTCCCATGCTGGACCTCTCTGAATGAAGGTTGTTAACTCTGCCATGATGTCATAGTCCCTAAAGACCAGTTTATCATCCTCAATTAACTGTTTCAGGTTGGAGCAACCAGTTTTCTTAACTGTTG
>VTLG01014709.1_pt1 | contig 30326 bp, 40 predicted proteins | sample 4694571 | NCBI WGS metagenome assembly VTLG01 (sample SAMN12604809, study PRJNA352737) | marine metagenome | biome: ENVO:00000447; feature: ENVO:00000209|ENVO:00000569|ENVO:01000036; material: ENVO:00002151; isolation source: viral sequences binned using virsorter ...
GTGTCTTTTTCTGCATCTTGCATAACTCTATTCATAAACTTTTGACCACGCATTTTATGAGCAGGACGTTCACCTTTTCCAAAATAAGCACCCATAGTATATTCATAAACTTGTTCAGGAGTAGTTGCTCCTCTTAATGTAGATGGTAATCCCATAAATAATGAACCGGCAATTCCTCGAACTACTTTATTCATTTCTTTAGTATCAGCAAAGTTTAATTGCCCTATACTTCTAAATACTCCTCCAGCCATTGCCCCGCCTAAAGCAGAATGCATCATTTCATCAATTCCACCTTGCCATGATGATATGGCAGATGCAGCTCCTAAATGAAAGGCTCCTTCAGCTATATGACGTGCTTTACTTCCTGTAAGAAATTCTAATGCATCTCCAGTAGCCTCTGCTCTAGCACTTGTAACTTTAGCTAATGCAGGTCGCACTACATCTTTCGCTTTTTTAGTAAGAATTTTTGCTCCAAACATTGGAATAGATTTATCATTAAGCATACGTGCAGTATTAGTTAAGCTTTTTAATGATGTTAATTGTGTAGCTTTAGCTGCTAACCCTAAGGGAGTAGCAAGTAAGCCAGGGGCGAAACCTGAAAGATGTCCTAAGTTTCTAAAGATTTGTTCATATTCATTATCAGCAGGCTCCATTAAATTAAACGTAGTGAAACCTTCAAAGAAACCTGCACCAGCCTGTTTAAATGCATCTAATAAGTCAAATTCGCCTTCATAGAAGGGAATATTATAATATGAAGAATGTTGTCGTATAGATTCTTGGGTATAAGGGTCTACCCAATCAGGATTCTTTTTATATGATTTTATCATCTCGCGTGTAGATGATTCATCCCATGTTGGTTGAAATTGTTGTGCCTGTTGTTGCTCCTCAGGTTGCCCAACGTCAACGGGGGTAAAAAATGACATAATTACTCCTTAATAGCCTTGATTAGCTAATTTCCAATCTTGATATGCTTTATATATTTCATATGAACCAGAGCCAAGTCCCCAAGCCATTCCAGCTAAATCAGCAAATCCTGGCGCAGGAGTATCTGCCATCGCTATAGCTCCTCCTTGAAGTGCTTTCTTCTTTGCAATTTGAGGTAATGCTTTCATTAAATACTGGCCTAACTTCATACCTTTAGCTGCACCATATGTAGCTTGCAAACCACCACCAGCGCCTCTACCTATAATTCCACCTTTATCTCCAGCTATAAATTCTCCAGTACTTTCCGCTATAGCCGGAGCAAATGATACGGCAGGGAAATTGAGAACTTTATTTTTAGGAAGCCATTTCATACCTTTTTTCCAAAGCGTTTTATCAGCAATTTTCTTTTTCTGTGTTTTACCAGCTCTCTCTAATATCTTTTTAACATTAGATTTTTCAGTTGAAATTTTCTTTTCTAAATTTTTAATTTGTGTTGCTTTATTAGCCTTACCTTTAGCAGTTTTAGCTTTGATTTTTTTAGCTTTCTCTAATGCTTGTTCTGCTTTCTGTACATTAGTAGAAGTACGTCCTTTTGGGTCGATAATATTATCTTTACCAGTCACCGCCCTTCTTTCTAAGAATCTTTCAGTATACTTTTTTGCGTCTTCAATATCAGATGGCATAGTTTTTTGCAATAGATTGTAACCCAAACCTCCAGCTACACTTGCTACACCTGCCATAGGAGCAAGACTTGTCAATCTATCCATAATATTTGCTTGTTTTTGTGGTAGAAATTGAGATAACTTATTCATTGTCGCAGAATATTGTTGTCTTTCTTGAGGCGGACGACTACCTAAATATTGATTAACTAAACCTATATCAGATTGTAAATTAGGTTGATTCATCATCATTAGCTTTATATCTCTTTCGCTAAATCCCTGATTAACTAAATTTCCTAATGCAGATTCTATATTAGAAGCACGTGTTCTCATAACATTAGGCCATAATTGATTTTTAAAATATTCACTATCAGCTTCTGTAATATTACCAGAACCTACCATAGATTGATAAGTTGCCCATGCTTCTTTTGATGATGGAAGAGGTATTCCAGTATCAACCGACCAACCTTCTTCACCAGGACGTATATCAATAGGAGAATGTAATAAATCAGTAAAATATTTATTTAATACTTGATTGTCATATCCAGCTCTATCTCTTCCTAACAGCTTATCTTGTTGCTCAACTTGTTGTCGTAATTTATCTTGTTGCAACTTAATTGTTTCAGCCTGTAATGCCTGTTGTTTAGATGCCTGTTGCATTTGCATTATTGACATAATCTGATTAGGAATATTACTTAAAACTGTTCCTAATGGAGATTCTTCTGGTTCGTCATAATAATTTGCCATAATTTTTACCTTTTATTAAATACTTTCTATACTTTTAATCAAATTCTTATATGATTTGAGCATACCTTTTATTCCTAAAGTTTTAAGACTTTGCTTTAATTCTTTAACTTTATTAGGTCTTAATATATATCCTATAAGGCTAGAGCCTTCCAGTATCAATCGTGTTAGATATGCTTTATTCCCAGCCATCCAACTTTTCCAACCTTTTAATACAGTATTGTTAATTAATTTAGCAAAAGTTTTTGATTTTAACATAAGTTCAGCAATAGGTTTCCAAGCAATTTGGTATCCTAACCATTTTTGCTCAGATAAAAAATGATTCTTTTGCGTTGTTATTCTCCATTTAACAAAAGACATTAATTCATCTGAAGATATTAATCCCTGCCGATATGCAGCTGTAGAAAGAACACAGGTACCCAAAATCCCACCACTACTACCACTATCTTTATCTTTCTCCTCATCTAACATATCTTCATAGTCAATAGCACGTTCACCAAAATCTCCTTGGTAATCTACTAATTGCTCAGACACATTTCGTTGTGTTTCTTTGAACGATGTATCCATTGCAGAGCTCATTTGGCCATACATTGTTTCTCTTTGCTTATCTATCATTGGATTACCTGTTTTTGCAAATCCACTTCTTCCCTTTTGAGCTTTACCACCTAAAGCCATTTGTAATAAATTACCACGTCCTTCCATTCCAATGTCTTTAATTTTAGATGCCCCTAGTTCCCTAGTATAATCTAATTCCTCTTGGTCAAATTTAGGAAAATATTTATGCATTTCATCCATCGTCATAGTAAAATCACCAGTTAAATTACGTGCCCACTCTAGCTTCTCTTGGTCTGACCAACCGGTCATATCTTGAGGGTCTACATCTCCAAATCCTTGATAATCTTTAGCGTCGTCTTTTCCCGCCTCCTTTGCTTTCTCATCCACCCAATCGTAAAACGGGAACCATTCGTCACCCCAAGACATTATTCTTCTCCTTTATTAGCTAAAGCATCGTATCCTCGATACATACCATATCCTAATAATCCTGCCAATAATGGATGTTGAAATGGCATATATAGAGCTGTCCCCAGTTTGCCTTCCGGCCCGCCCAAAGCTTGTGGTATCCAACCCGTAGCCTTCTCTCCAAGAGCATGTGACATCTGCATTGGTTTACTAGTATGCCAGTTTACCCAAGCATCACCTGCATGAGATTTTAGCAATTCTTCAGTGCTTATGATGTTTTCCGGCTTGAAGCCATACTTAGCAGCTTCTTCTACGGGTATACCAAAACGCTTCAACCCTGCTTTAGTTATCTGACCTTTAGATGTTACACCATGTCTTAACGCATAAGCTCTATCGCTAATATTTTGTGCCGTTGTGCCAATATTTTGTCCCAATGTCTTTGCCTTTGTACCTATGTCTCCCATTACTTTTGATAGTGGACTTGCAGAAAAATCACCTGTAAAACCTATACCCTTCTCCTTCATACCATATGCTGCCATAGCAACTGACATAGTATTTTGCAAAGTATTTGCATATTTACTCTCTTCAGCTCTATCTAATTCTGATTGAATCTCGCCTTGTGCAAATTTAATATCTGGTTGCTCGTGCCCTGATTCTGCATATTTACTACCGAGATATCCTCCTCCAGCAGCCATTATCGCTGCTGTTATAGGATTAACATTTGCGAGAAACCCTAAACCAGCCATACCGTAAGCACCTAATTGGTTGTATAGTTTTGACGTACTAAATAAATCTCGAGCACCCCGTAGTCCTGCTCTTCTATCTTTATTAGCATCTCTCTCTAACATTTTACCACTAAAATCTAATACTGCCATAATTTATCCTTTAATTCCCTATTGCTATCCAAACAAACCCGCTATTAGTTGCTCCATAATCTGTACCTGCTCCACCTAAAACACGTGCTTTAAAATTAGTTGTAGTATAATCATACGTCTGAACCGCTATATTATAATTTGTAGAGCCTACTGCGCTCTCTACCATACTATTAGATACAACTGCAACACACTTATTTGGAAATGCTGTTGGGAATGTTACTGTTACTGGAGTTCCAAGACTATCTGTCTTTCCCCATTGTATCATAATTCCTTCTCCTAGTGTAACAGAACCATTCTCTTGAAGGCTATTAGTATCGTCAATTGACACTATATTTTCTGCATCTACATCAGGACTAAAGCTATACCATTTACCATTATATTTCGCATATAATTTAAGACCAAAATTGGTCATATGCAAACGAAAATCTCCATCATTGCCTAATTTATTATCTGGAATACCATCACCTAATTGAGTACGTGCTGTTTTTTGATGTCCTAAATTACGAACATTTCGCATTAATTTTGTTATATCATCACGTTGTCTTGCCATTATTTGATTGATTTTTCTTTATAAACAATAGATATATCATTAATTTCAAAATCAGCTGGTACTGTCCCTATTGATACGAATATTAATTGAAATGAATAAATATTATTAGCTTCTGATATATCATTGGGTTTTAATTCAGCTTGAGCCCATTCACTATCTGTATTTTGTAATCCCCCATTCTTATCAAAAAATGTCGAATCTTCAAAAATAGATGTATCACCTGTACTACCATTAACATTATATCGTGGATGAACATTTGTATCTGCAGAACATTTATAGGTTATATATACCTTATATATTTTTTTACGTGTTGCAGGATTACCAAAATCTATATCTTTCGTTTTAATATTAAATGTTCCAGACCCTTTATCAGATGGTGTATTATCCCATTTATACATTTTATCATCATTGTAATTAAAATATATTAAATCATTATTATAATCATTATAAAAATTAGTTCTATAATTATCTCCCAAAGGCATAGGAACACTACTGAATATCCATCCTCCTGTTTTAGTATTAAAAATATACATAGAACCACCACCCTGATGACTCATATCCTCTACTACTATTATTTCTCGCTTTTTAGGAGAATAACCTATTGCCGGTTGAATATTGCCTGCCCAATTAGTTACAAAATCTTTCCATGTTACATCATCTATAAGTCTACCACTTTTTGATTCTAAAATATTCACAACATTTTTGCCCGTATAAGCAAATACTCCATTTTCATTAACCCACATAACTCCATCATCAGTGGTACATACGGATGCAGGATGATGAACGCCTTTAAACTTATGAACATCTTCAATATATTCTGCGTCTTGAGAAATATTTATAATATACATTACGTTATTATTAAATTGTAATAATCTATCAGCAAATGTAGCTAAATGTATAATAGCATCACCATCATTGTCTCCAATTTGTAAATAATCTTTTGATGGAAACTTATCAGGTTGCCCATATGGTGATTTTAAAATTCTATCTGGGAATCGTTCTGCAACCCCATCAATAGTTTGTCCAACATTCCCAATATATACTCTATCATTTGCGACAACAGCAGTTTTATAATAATCTACATCTATAACATCGTCATGGTCATGTCCATTATTCTCAAAATACGTTCTGAATCTAGGAGGATGCAGCCATTTATTAGTCGATGGAAAAGATGGTTGAAGATAAAGACCTGTTGTAGTAGATGTATCAGTCTGAGTACCAAAATAATGAGAATGAGGATGCAAACTGATATGATGAAATGGAGCATAACCAGTTCCTCCAGATGAACTATCAATACCATATGATTTAACACCTTTTGCAAAATCTACATCAAACATTTGCCATAATGTACTATAACCATCTTCATTAGAAGCCCAATACATTCTTACTCCAGATATTCTAGGATTACCATAATTTACTGCACTAGCATCATTACCATTACCAAATACAAATTTTCTTGAATACTTCGGATTATCTAGATAATAATCAAGCCCATGGTCGCCATGTTCTGACCCATTAATTTTAAATATCGGAGAGAACCAGGCGCTAGTATTAGTTCCTGTCGCAGCTAGTTTTCTAAAATCACAAAATGAAATTTCCGATTCTGCTGTTTTTGTATGCCATGATAAATGAAACGAGTTCCAAATGACGACCTCCGCGTCTCCTGCACCGGACGCGGTAGGGCCTCCAGGGCCGGACCCCAAATCTTTTGATTCCTTTGGAATAACATCACCTGGTTCTGTTCCTGTAAATTCATATGAATCAGCAACTGTAATTGTTACCGATGCTCCAGCTGCTTCATCCATTTGAGAACCACTACCGCCATTTTGCTCAAATATTAAGTGACTAGCAGACACTGCAGTTAAAGTGACTGTTACGTTATCCTCAAAATTATTGGAAGCTACAGTAAAGCCAGAGACATTAATTGCTTGTCCAGGAGCAAATCCATACTTTAAAAAGTTATTGTCCGTATCAATTATAGCATCGTATCCTGTGCCACCATAGAAGGAACTATAATCTTCAAATCTTAAAGTAGTAGCAGTATAAGTAGGTGTTAAATTAGGGCTAGAATACATAGCCATTAATTGAGGTAAACTCTCTTGTGTCATATCATCATACATAGTAGTAATATAAAATTTATAACGAGTATCCTCATTAGGCATCCATGTTCCTGTGCCGGTTTCTCCTTCTCTATAACTTAACCCAGCACCCCATCGCATATTTGATTCTTCACCATTTATTACGGTATAATCATGCCTTATTCCTATATCAGTAAATTCATCAGCAAAGCCAAATCCTCCAGATTCAGCATTAGGAATAGTATTAGCATAGTCAGCTCCTTGCCATTGAAAAGTACTAGCAGTTGAAGTCATAATAGCATTTAAACAACATATATCAGAGTCGCCATTCCTACCTTCTTCAAATGCACCTTTAATCACATTATTCATCTTGAACCACTTAGCATTAGTAGCACCTACCCCACTATGTCCTCCTTCTTCAGAAGTACGATATACAAATGCTTCATTACGTGTAAACCTAACCCCATATGATTCATATGTCTGAGTATCAGTTGAAGCTTCAGGAGTTGGACCTGTTTTAGATGCACCATATATTTTAGGAGTAATTGCTCCTAACCATTGCGTAGTGCTATTTGTAGAATTAGAAGCATCAGCTAGTCTTACTGCTCCATTATATGAATAAAATACTAAATCTGCACCAGCATCACCTAAATCAATTTCACTAGCTAAAGCATCTGCGTTCCAATCTAATGTACCTTCATTATTTTGAAAGATAGAAGCAGTACCACCATTAGAAATATTATATAATAATAAATATTTTGATGCTCCTACTATATTACTCGTGCCATCTAAAAATGTTCCATCAGTATCTAGCATTTTATAATCAGATTGAAAAGAAAATAATCCATACCCAGGTCTATTAGAAGTTTTAGCCGCTTCTTGTCCAGGATTGCCACTATCTAATGTAGCTTCATGTTCAACAAACTCGCCTAATACTTTAATACTGCCAATGTTATGGATGGATATATTTTCAGCTTCTACAAATTGGTTATCATCAATATCTCTTTGTGCAGCACCTATATTCAGGCCACCCTCAAAACGTTCTAATTTTTTTATACGCTTAGCCATCCTTATTACCTTTAAAGAGACGTGTTATGATATCAATTAATGTTTGATATGATTTAACTATACCACGTTGTTCTATCTGCATTTTCTTTTGCTGGTCAATCAATTTGACGATAATTCCCTCTAATCTATTAAATTTTTGATGTATATCTTTAGTTAAGTCGTCTTGTATATATTTATTCTGTTTATAAATAAACCATGCTAATCCTAAACAAAACGCTATCGGAACTCCAAATTTTTCTATAATTTGAATTGGGTCCATAGTATACTATTAATATTTTTTCAAATATTTATCAGTTTCTGAAGCTTCAATTAAGAAATCAATATTTTTTTGAGTATTTAATACATCAGGCAAGTAATTCATTTTCCAATAATCACTATGTAATTGATTAACATCTGCAGGATTTAATCCTTCTTGAGTAGACATCATATCTGTCCAATGTTGAGGAGACATTCGCCATGGTAACACGTCTTTATTCCATCTATATTGGTCTGGTGATAATTGTCCTTCTCCTAATTTATGTTGCATATTCATAGCAGTATTAGAAAAAGATTCATTAGGAAACATATGCTCAACTTGGTCATAAAATGCTTTTTGAGCTGCCTTTTTCTTTTTCCCTTGTCCAGTAATAAAATCTAATAATCCGCCCATAATTAGTATCCTTGTGGATTATTAGCCATGTCTGAAAGACCTAATAAACTTAATAATCCTCCGTCTTGGTTAGGAGCCATATTCATTGCATCAAATCTTGGGTCATATGCTGGTGGTTGAAACATTCCGCCATATTTTTCACCTAGAACTTGTTGCAATATACCTGGTAGAGATTGAAGGCCACCAGCCTCACCCCAACCCTTTTGAAAATAATCAAAAGTACTTGGGTCTTGTGGTAAGTAAGGAGGTTGTCCTTGCATCATACCATAACCTTGTTGTGCCATACCAGCAGTGCCTGGTAACATTGGAAATCCTATCATAACATCTATCCTTTAATTAATTCACCCCATAATGAGGCTTTTCCATCTATTATTTGTATTATATGGACAGTGAACCTGCCACCTGTATAATAATCTACTACAGCAAATGCATGCGCCCATTTATGCTGTCTTCCACCTAACCATTTATTCTTCTCAGAACTCATATCCTTCAAGCAACCCAAACTCCATGCAGATTTTGGACCATCCATATGTGTCACTGTATCTTGCTGTAAAGCATGATGATGACCATATATTATATTACACCCTAACTTACGAAGATGATTAGCAGCGTGGTATTGACCTCCAAAGTGATGTCCGTGATAGTAATATAGCTTACCTATCTTTAAATATTCACCTGGTGCATGATACTTATAACCACGCTCTTTAAACTTGCCAGCTTTCTCAAACGATAAATCTAAATAAGGATGTTCTGCATTAAAGAAATCTAACCACTCATCGTGATTACCAGCACATATATGCTTAACACCTACATTAACTTTATCTAGCGATTCATCAATATCATCAAGCAATTCATTAACTGCTTTGATATCTTTCTTAACTTCTGGTAATATGAACTCTAATGGTGGTTTCTTCTTACGTTTCCATTGCCAATGGGAACAACCTCCAAATTCACCTAAATCACCTAAATCAACGTATATATCAGGTTTAACTATCTCAATCGCTTGCTTTACTACGCTGATTGCTTTTCTATCGTGTAAAGGTGCGTGTTTATCAGGCGTAACTATTGCACGCTTGACGACACCTTTGTCGCTACTAGCCATATCAAAAAACTCCTAACTGAAAAGGTCTCTTTCTTTAAATCCCCAATCAAGAGGGGAAGTCCAAAGTCCTTTTGCATTAGCAAGCAAAACTTCTGTTTCGCTTCGTGAGAACTTCAAGAATAAAGCATCGCATTTTAAACATGCCCATAATATCGGTTCATTGATTGCTCCTAATACCTCTATTGATTCCATCTTATGTGATTGACAATGTAAACATTGTTCTGGTTTTTTTGAAAATGATTCTTCATTCTCTACACCAATCGATTCAACCACACTATCAGCTTGATTGTCTACAATAAGGTCCTCTAATAATATCATGCTATTTTTCAAATTTTCAAGCTTTTTTTAACCTTAACCCATAGTGCATCATCTAATTTATTCTTCGAAGATGCTACTAAATAATCGCCTAAAACACCTACTACATTTTTAACTAATGATTCAGTCATGATATTATTCATTATGAATCCAACTATTTTACTAACCATTTTACTCCTTTTACTTATTAAATAATTCTTTAAATATTTTAATCATTAAATGTACTGCTGTTAATGCTCCCACAACTATTGCAATAGTATCAGGAAGCCATCCTGTTGATATTACAGCGGCAGACCCGCTTCCAATCATTGTTGTTTTTAATGTATCGTTTATCATTATTTCCTTTCTATGTTAATTCATTCCATTTATCTGTAATACTATTCCAATTTGTAGTTGATATCGCTGTTCCATAATTTTTCGATACAGCTAACAATGGAAGAGATGTATATGCATTAGGGTCTACAAATTTTCCTTTAGTCCATTTATCATTCCAACTTAATACTGCAGTATCCCACGTCATTGTATTAAGATTATCCCACCGCGTTGAACTTGTTTCTTTAATAAATCCCATTAGAAATGTGTTTGCCTTATATTACCTGTTTGTATGTGATTAGAACGAGCATATTTTCTACCTTCTTTTATAAAATCTTGATATTTGACATAAAATATTTTATGAGCATCTATATTTATATTATTCAATAAATAACCATCTGCTATTACCTTGCATGACAAAGCCTCATGAAATTGTATAGGTAATTCTGATACATCAGTTAAATTACTAGTAAAATCAGAACCCTGAGATATAGCAAATATTCTAATTTCTTTTACTTCTGAGATAGATTGAAAGTTACTTATTTTATCATCACGTGTAATAGCATTCTTTACTTTCTCAACAACTGCTAGTTTATTATTGACAATATACCAATATCTTTCATTAGAAGATGAACTACCTGCTTCTAGACCAGTAGTGGCATCATATTCATCATCATCTATAATAGGATTGCCTTGTAATCTTGGTATTGTAACATCATTAATTTGTACCGATGTTACTTTTAAAATATTCTCATCTAATTCATAATATCTACGTCCAGCAACCGAATCTTGAGTATAAGTTGTTTTAATCAATTCTGTTCTAGCACAATAGTCATTTTGTGCTCTATTTAAAGCTTTACGTATTTCAGTATACCCCATCATAGGATGATGTTGTTGTACTAATTCTATTAATTCAAGTTGTTTCATATTATCCTAAAGTTTCACCTAAACCTTTATCTGATATTTCTGTAATAGTCTCAACTATCTTAGCTGGTTTTTTATTTCTTAAAATTAACTCAGCTACCACAGCAGTTTTTATATCACTCTTTGATGGGTCAGAATCTAATTTACTTAATTCCATATCATAATAATTACCATCAGTATCATTAATACCAATTATCCATAATATATCACTTCCCTTCACTCGTTTTTCCATTCTTACTATTGTACAAGCATTTGCTTCACTTGTTGTAAATACACTCATTATATTCTCCTTGCCATAATTAAAATCCTCCACTATTTAATGTAGCACTTTGGTCTTTCCAAGATACTAAATGCCAATCATTTGCAAATTTAACCCAAGTCGTTACATCTCCATTCGCAGTCGTTATATCACCATTACCACATTTTAAATTTCCAGCACCATCATCATAAACAACAGCAGCGCCTGAATAAACATATATTACTTGACCTATTACACCATCATCAAAACTTGTAATTGTGCCTGCATTAGTATTAGTAAATATATTACCACCAGCTACAGATGGCGTAGCACTGCTATCCATTGCTATAGCTGCCGCTGATGGACCTGATGCAGCAAATGAACCTGCAACGTGCAATGTTGTTGAAGGACTAGTAGTTCCAATACCTACTCTATTATTAGCTTGAGTAAAAACTATAGTAGCATCATTATAAGCTTCTCCAATAAACATATATGATAGTGCATCATCACCACCATATCCGCCAAATTGACCAAGTTTACTACCATCACTATACTTTCCAAAGTTATAGCCTCTGGCCCATGCACCATCAGCAGCTTGAATTAATATACCACTATAAGTATCATATCCAATATGTATTATACGCTCTGGATGAGTAGCATCATTAGCCGTTGAAAATGATGCTCCTTCGGTTGATAATCTTATTCCAAATGTTGTTTCACCATCACCATCAGTTACGTTAACATAACTCGTACCATTACCACCATCCTCTGGAAGTGTTAATAATCGCTCATAACTACTTGATATTGTACTACCTGTTAAACTTGCCATATTAGTCCTTTTCTAGCATTTCTAATACTTCTATAGCACCTTGAGCTTTTAACATCATTACTTGATGATGCTCATATTGTTTTTTTAAATCTTCTATAGCTTCAGCATTAGTTAATTTTTTCTTTACTTCTTCTTTCTTTTTTACTTCGCTCATTTTATACTCCTATTTTAACTATTTATTAATTACTAAAAAGTGAATCTTGCTAGCTGTAGCTGACGTAGCACCAGTTGCAGCAGGATTATGTAAAGTTATTTTAAAACTACCACTTCCAATAGTATGAGTTGCACAAGTAAGTTGCGCATTATCAGTTGTATTCTCATCCTGCATTGAAACTAATATTATAGAATCTGAATCAACTGTTGAATTAGTGACAGTAAATTCAGCATTAGTTGCAGCATTCAAAGCAACTGCAGCTAATTGAATCACACCGCTTGTTTTATTTATTTCTACACCACCTGTATGATTAGTTGCTTGTGTAACCGTGCCGCTACCGGTATGTACAATACCTTTTGCTCCATTTGAAATAATCAAATCACCTGATGTAATTGTTGAATTACCTGTAACAGTTAAGTTTTGTCCTACAGTTACCTCTGAAGTTCCATGTCCCAATGTAATAGCCATACCACTTACGTTAGTTCCAATAGTAACTCCATTAGAAGTATTAGTATTATCAATAGCACACGTTGTTGTAGCATTAACATCAAAAGTGCTACCATCCATTGTAAATGTACCATCAATATCTGTATTATCAAGATTAGCAACACCATCAACATCTAAATCATAACCGACGAATAAATCTTTAACAATACCAACGCCACCATCTACTTTTAAAGCACCAGTAGTTGTACTTGTAGATTCAGTAGTATCATTTATATCAACTGTTCCTGTAACATCTAATTCATCATTAATTGTAGTGACTGATGACGTATGTCCAATAGAAACTGCAATATCAGTTGTTTCTGTAGCTAATTTCATTGTTCCTGTGGCATTAGTAATAAAAGAATGTGAACCATTATGATATATAGTCATATCTCCATCATCACCAATTTTTAATGGAGTACTATCTGTTAATTCCAATGCATCATCAGACTCATCCCATAGCATGAAACTTCCACTTGTTGCACCAAAAAACTTAACATCATGACCAGTATTATCAATACCTACCTGCACATCTCCTACAACATGGAGTTGTCTTGCTGGTGCAGTAGTACCTATTCCAACTTTTCCATCACGTTTCACAGTCATAGCTTGTGTTAAAGTTCTAGTTAAACCAGGAGCAACACTACTACTAGTTTCCCCAACCCAACATTGTATTTCTCCTTCTATACCATCAGCAACTACTGCACTTCCACGAGCTACTGATATATTTTGAGAAGATAGCCATCCATCAGCATCAGTAATAACATTAGTGCTAGATGCATATACTTTACTAGCTAAATAAGAGTTTCCTCCACTATATGTGATACCTAGATTTAATTGAGATTGATTACCTGTATTATAGTCATCAGATAATAATATAACTCCATTATTCTGACTTGGGTCAACTTTTATTACTGCTTCACTATTTGTATCACCATGTACCATAAAAACCGAATTAGCATGATTCATTGTAATACGTTTAGTCCCACCTGCAAACCATTCAACTAAATCTGAACTTGCTTCATGAAAATATGTATCACCACCACCATCTAAATGTAGTTTATCAGTAGCATCTATTGCTATTGCATTCCTGCCTAAAGATAATGCTGATTGTGTGGCATCTCCATCTTGTACTTTTACTAAACTACTATCTCCAGGTACACCACTTGTACCATCCATTTTTAATAAATATGTAAAAGTTGATGCTACGCTTTGATTTTCTAATGTTGCCACTATCTGCCTCCTTTAGGTCTTTCTGGCTGTGGAAATTTACTTAAATATAAATTACGTATCTCTGTCATTTGTGCTGTAAACCAATCATATTTTTGTTTAGCAACTCCAGACGCACCTTGTATTGCTGCTAAAGTAGCTGCAGCCATTTCTGCATCTTCATCTACCAGCCAATCCCATACATCACCACCGCTATCGGGTTTATCATTATTCATCATTTTAGATATTACATTCATAGATAAAGAACTATCTGTATCATTTTCTAATAAATCTAATAATTGACTACCTAATGCCATATATGATGCATATAATACAATATGGTCATAATATTTCTGAGGAAAATTATCTATTGTTGATGTACCAGTAAATCCCGTAATACTATAGTTTGGTACATATATATAATAAGCTAATGCATCGTCAGTAGGATTAGGCTTTACAACTAATTGATTGTTTAATATATAAAAACCAGGGTCATCACTTGTTACGAAATGTAAAGAATCCTCATTGTCATGTAAATGAAGGTTATTAATTCTTAAAGGCCTACACATAATATTATCACGCTGAACATGTACAATTTCTTGTATATCCGTTGTATCTACAGACATAGCCGCACTATAAGGGTCTGATTGAACAGCAAATTCCATTAAATTAACAGTATCCCTAAGTTTATTTAACACGTCATGACAACCATCAAGTACCCATTGCTGTAATGTATTATCAGATGCAGTCCCTAAAGACCCCGCTACAGCTGTTATTCTATCTTTAAAACTTAATACTGCCACTACTTCTTACCTTTTTTCTTTTGGTTATATTTACGTCTAGTATCATCAGGTTTAACACGTGCATTATATGGGTTTCCAATACTACTACTATATACAACTTTAGTATTAGACATTATTTCTTTCTTTTAGCCTTGCGACGTTTAGGGGAGCCATTCTTATTCTTTTTAGGCCTTCCCCGCTTCTTACCATATGTTCCGGTTCCGTATGGCACGTTTATCTACGGCCTCTTGTTCTAGTAGTCTTAGTACCTCTTTTACCTTTAGCGCTTGATTTACGAGCCTTATTCGCTGCACTTTTTTTTCTTCTTTTATAAATTGCCATTTGTCCTTCTCCTTAATTAGGCGTTATTGCCAACTGTAACCACTGATGATTATGAATTGTCATTTCTGTACCACCAGTTTCAAATTCTACTTTAATTCTTTTATATGGAAAATCATTTCCATCTAATGCATTACTATCCCACTGCATAACGTGAGCAACCCCATTTTCAGTATCATCAAGGAATGTTTGTATATTAAACCAATTAACATTATCAACACTTCCTTCTAAATGCAATGTAATTCCCCAAGAAGGATTGGTATTACTACGTTTTGGATAATGCTTATTAAAATTTAAACCTATAGTAACACTCTTATGTCCAACGCCACTAGGAAATGGTTCAGTTACTACTGTATCACCCCCTGCCATAGGGCTTTTATACCAACACGTATAAGTTCCGTCCATAACCTTAGGCAGACCATCTAAAGCCTCTGATTTCATTGTCCACGAAAATTCTTCATCATCGGCATATGCCGTTGCGCTTTGAGACCCAAATCCAAAATGCAATCCTGGTATTACTGTATATAATGATTGTGGATTGCCACTAGAGCTCAATGTCTTAGCAGCTGGAGTTGTAGCTGAACTACCTGTGACATTTATATAAAGATTATTATCTTGAGAGCCTAAATTCATCCAAGGTTGAGTTAATGTAGCTTCGTAAGTACCAGCAGTTCCATCATTAAAAACCATTGGAAATTGTATTGTTTTTACTGCATCAACTGTAGCGGTCTCCATAATGATTTTATACGTTCTACTTAATGCATCTGCATGTAGAAACCAATCATCTGAAAGCCAAATATTCAATTCTTTTGCTAAAGATGGATGGGAAAACTGACCTGTTGCAGTGTCAACACTATAATGTGTTTCTCTCGTTAACCTAGTTAATGGATAACGATAATTCTTCCACTTAGTACAATCTGGAAATCCTGATTTATCAGCCATTTTAGTGAGGTATCACGTGTATTAATATATTTTCAGCAGTAGATGCAGTTCCTGCAGTTAATTCTAATCTCATATAAGGCATTCTGCCTTTTGCATCATAATCATATACACCTGCTACTACTGTATTATCAATTACAACTCCATCTATTAAATCTGTATGTAAATCAACATAATCTGTACCATTCACAGAACCTTGCACACTTACATCCATAGTAGTAGACGCACTTAAGGCTTCACCACTACTATTAATTGCTATAGTAAAATCTCCATTAACTGGAAAATTAAATGGTTCTGTCCAGTCTGCTTCTGTGCCACCATCATGTCTAAACACGCAAAAGTGGCCCATAGTACCCGTTGTTCCTTGTCCATTAATTGTACCTTCTGGTGTAATGTTTGCACCAGCACCAGCATCTAACATAGCTGCTGTATATCCAGCATAAACTGGCGTTGTACTTAAATCAGCAATAGTTCCCCAATTCGTGGACTTTCCTTCTGCTGCCATATTTACCTTCCTTAAATTTGTAATAATAGGGAGCCGAAGCTCCCCATTACATTATTAATCAACTAACCTATTATGATGGGTCAGCACCTATACCACCAACTGTTCCAAATGGAGAATTACTGCCATCGGCAGCTTGTATTATTTTCCATGTTCCACTTACAGCTGCTAATGTACTAGCACCATTAAGATTGAAAGCATAATATGGAGCTTCAGGAATCTTAACCTTTAATCCAGTTGCAACTGCTGCGACTGTCACAACATCTGCTACTGCAAGATTAGGGTCCATAAGCCAAAAATAATTCAATCCACTTACAGCAAGTACACAATCATCAAAGATTTGTTTAAACTTGCCACCATCTGTTGCAGTTATACTACCAGCATCTCCAGATATTGCGAAATCATCGCTAAATCCAGTCCAAATTTCCACTGGTAACGCTGAAGCGTCTGGTGTTCCACTAAATGTTAGTGCAAGATACCACGGTTTAGACGTATCCAATGATTTTGGAGTTTTCAATGTATAAGCATCATTTTCAGATGTTGTAGCAGTTACTACATTGGTTAATACTTTATAACCATTTACTGTTTCTTCTGTCCAACTACCTTGAGTTAAAGCCATTTATCTATCCCCCTCCCTTAAGAAAACTTAAGAATTGCGTGAGTTTCAGGAAGACTGATTTCAAGTCCAGCTTCAGTGATGATTTGGTCTTGTCGACCATCAACACCTGGACTTTGAACATTTGTCTCAATAAAGGTATCACGAGTTATACCATTACCTGATAAAGGACGATATGCAACATTGCTTAAATCAACACAGACGGCATAATCTTCCCACGGACCTCTAAGTAGAGGTTCTGCAACAAAATGTAAATTACCAAATATAGTATTTACAACTGTTACTTGATGCCCAAAAGCACCAGGAATATTAGTAACGTCTAATCTGTACTGAGAAGAACCAACAGAGTTATTCATAAAAGAACCCGCACCTAATTTATTTAAATACGTGATTACTTTTCTTGAAGCCAATACTAGTTTTTCTCCTGAATTTCCACCTTCTATTGCAAAGAAATCTTCCATTGCATCTAAGAAAGCATCATATCCAGATGAAGCATATGACATATTATATACTTTACCATATTGTTCAGTATAAGGAACTACACCCCAAGATGTTCTTAATGGAGAAGTCGTATTAGCTGTTCCTCCAATTGTCCCATCTACGTCTATAGAACCAACACCGAATAACATAGCTTGCTCAATGTCCATTTTATGTTCCATTAATTTATCTTGCCAAATACGTTGATATTCATTTTTAATACCTCTGTATTCAGTAGCCATTGCTGTACCTGAAAATAAGTTCATTCCAGTTTTGAATATTTGACAATATCCTTCTCTGTCATATATCTTATCTTCCCAACCAACAGGACTATCAGTACCCTCAGCCCATGCACTGCCAACTACTTGTGCTTGATTTCCAGCACCAAATACTGTTGATGATGTTGCTGTACCTACTACTGTAGCTTCAGCTGAATCAATTTGTGCATAACCATTTGTACCATCTGTACCATGAGTTGATATTGTTGCGTCTTCATCAATCTTAAAGCGATACACATTTCCATCATTAGCTTTAACTGCAATTACTGCACCACCTACTAAGAATGTAGGAGCAGTATTAGCTTGAAGCTTACCATAAGAATCGTATCCGCATTTTAATTGAAGATTTTGTCCCATGTCAGCACCTATAGATGCAGTCATTGATGATGCAGCTGCATGTACTTCCATGTTTCGTCTTTGCCACTGATGTCTTTGTTCTAAAAATTTGAACACCGGGTCATTAGTGGCTTTCTTTGCTACTTTACTTAAATATACGAAGAACGGACTTTGTTGCGGAGCTAACTCTGCAACTCGGTCCCCAAAATTAAAGACTCTACGAGTATTATCTAAATCTTCGCCAGTAAAATTAGCAGCATTACCCGAGCTATTCGAATAAACGTTTGCCATTTATTTTACCTCTATCATTTTACCCTCTATCAACTGTCTGGTGACCTTCAAGTAGGGTTATTTTGTTTTAAATGGATTTTTATTATTTAAATCCGTAATCATTCTGTCCATAATCTGGTCTTCTGTAGAGCCTTGAGCTTGTTGGCCAGTACTTGGCATTACACCCATAGGAGAAGGTATTTGCTGTGCTCTTTGCGTTTGTTGAAACGTAGGAGACGGATTACTTTGAACAGGAGTTCCTTGAGGAACACCTTGTCCTTGCTTCATCCTCCACAATTGCACCAAATTATCCATTGTTAATGAATCATTTGACGACATTTCTTTTATAAAGTTTTGAGACTCTGCAGCATTTAATCCATATTTAGTTTGCACTAAATGGTCAACTTGCTGTATTTGTTGTTGTTGTTTAGCATAATGTTGCTGCCTTTGAATATCAGCAGTACGTTCAGCTTCAGATTTCTCTAGCCTATCATGCATAACAGCTAAATCATATTCATGTCTTAAATCTTTATACTCTTCCATGTTATCACGCCATTCATCTTGCTCATCTAAATAACGAGCACTTTCACTAGAAGAATCACTATAAGCTTCTTCTCTAGAAAAGTTACGCGGTCTTGTAGGTCTAACTGGTGGGTCAGGAAACTTCTCTACTTCAGGCTCAGGTTGAACAGGTGCTTGTTGTTGCTGTTGCATCATATTTTGTTGCATCATCTGTTGCTGAGTCTTAACTTGAGTTAATTCATTCTCCATTTTAGAAGCTCTTGATTGCCAATATTGATACCTTTCGGGGTCATTTTTAGCATCTGGCATCGGAGGTGGAGTTTGAGTATTATTTTCTTGAACCATATTATTCTCGGGTGTTCCAAAAGCGGAAGCCGTATCGTCTACATTACCTAATATAATATCATCAACGGACAATTCGCTTGAGGAGCCTTGATTTGCATCTACTTGTGGAGTCTCAAAAGCTTGTGAGGTATCCTGTGTATTTGCACCTTGTGGGGTATCCTGTACATTTGCGTTTTCCATTATTTCTTACCTTTTACTTTGGGTGCCTCTTTGCTACCACCAGAGGGTGACCCTTGTTTTTGAATAGACTGACGAATATCAGTCTTAACGGTAGATAAGTTGTCATCAAGACGTTTCTCAAATAATGTGCCAGCAGCTTGCGCTTTATTACTGACTTTATCCATATCTGATTTAAACTTCTCAACTTCAACTCTTTTACGAAGATTCACAGATTCTCTATCTCTAGTTTGAATATCACCTTTTAATTGTTTGATTTGGTTTTGAGCTCCTTCAAGTTGTTGTTGTAACTTCTGAATAATATCAGTACGTTGCATAACACCTTCAATATCGAATACTTCTGTTTTCTTAAGAACTTCTTCTCTATCGATAAGTCCTTTTTGATAAGCATCCATATAAAACTCAAGTTCAGCAAATCTATTAGTGGGTAAGGTGGAACCTGCCACTACAATTACGTCGTATTTACCAACGGTAATATCATTTATAACTTTGATTTCCTGTGTTTTGTCGTCGTAAATTCCTTTATTAATTGCATATTCTGACGTCGCATTATTAGGTTGAACTATCCTAAAAATTTTCTGTACAGTATACAATTGCTGCATTAAAGGTATAGCTACTTGCGCAACACGCGTAAGGCTAGCTTCAATATCAGCTAATTTTGATTTAATTTTTCTTTGTCCAAATTCATCTAATGAAATAGTAGCTTTATATGTTTGTGGGGCTACTGACGAATTACCCATCATCATTTCATATAACCCTAATTGATGGTCTATATCATTCTTAGCATCCATTTCATTTTTATATAATTCATTCGGTAACGGCATAGGCTGAACTGGCATAGGAACACCAGCATCCATATCTACTGGAATAGCAACACCTGGTCGTGACCATTTTTCTTCAAATTCTTTCATATCTACACTACCTTCAGGAACTAATATTTTAGTATTAGTACTTGTTGTAGCATGCGCTATAATTAGTGAACGTGTTTTATTAATATATTCTTGCATATTCTTAACCATTCTTACATCACCTAATGGGAATGGTGTTCTTGTATGTATATTGCAAAATGGAACAATTGGATAATCCTCAGTCGGCAATATACGACTATATAATTTTTTATCTCCCACAACAATACATTGATGTACTCTTGATACTTTAACACTAGCTACTTCAATTAATTGTAAACCAATTAATTCTTTATGTGTTATTTGTTGAACATCTGGCTCTTTTGGTTGAGGTATATCTTCATAAGAAATACCTAAGTCAGTATATTCTTGTACTGATTTTTCATATTCTTGAGCCAGTTGTTGTTGTAATTGCATAATGATTTTTTGTGCTTGTTCTGGGTCAACTACTGGTTGTCCATTAATCATCCAAGCTGGTTTTGCAATATACTCTTGATATTCCTGGTCTTCTAATAAATCTTCTTTGCCAGAGAATCGTTCAAAGATTCTATATCTATTTACTAATTCTTTCGAATACCATTCATAACCACGTACATATTCGTCACTTTCACCAAAAGTACCATATTGAGTTTTAGTTTCCGTATCTTCTGGAAATACTGTTTCCCCATCATCAGCCCTATCAGTTACAGGTCTATCAGACCATTGAGAAGCTTCTGCATTATCTATAGCATCTCCATAAATAGGATATAATTTCTTGGCTTGGTCACGTGTAAAAAATCGAGATATTATAATATTCTCGGCATCATCAAAAAATCGACTTCTACAATTAGGGTCGACATAAACATCAAGAGGGTCTACACTATGTATACAAACCTCTCCTTTGCCCATATCCATCATTGGGTCTTGATATACGTGTATATAACCCAAGCCAGTTACATAATAATCATCTACCACTTCTCGAATAACAGAACGTCCATCTGATATATCATACATATATGCTAATAAATGACTTAATGTTTGAGCAACCTTATTATCAGAATCTTCTCTTGCCGCAACTCTAAAGCTAGGTCTATTAGAAGTAATCATAGCCTTAGCAGCTTCAACAGCTGGATGTATCCTGTTAACTACTATAGGTGCCTGACCACGTGATTCTAGAATATCTTTTTGCTCTCTAGTCCATTGTTTACCTAATCTAAATTCTTTATCTTCTTGAGCATGTTGAGCCCAAGTTTCTCTATTTTTAGAATAGGTACGCCATAAATCATGTACCTTATTTACAATTTCACTATCTGATAACTTCGAATATTTTTCTTCTGCCATATCGCGTAAATTAACCCCTACATTAGCTTCCAGTCAAGTATTTTTTTAATTATTCCACTTTTTTCATCATTTTCTAAGTATTTTTTAACTCTACATGCTCGATGACCATCTAATGCAGTCCATACAGCATCCATGATATCATCATGCTTTCCTTTAGGATAAGATAAAAACTCTTTTTGTGCATTTAAATCTTCAGGCCTAAAGTAAAAATCACCTTTTGCAAAGATAGGAACCAGCGAGAGCAAGCGCTCTGATTTCGCATTTCTTGGTTTAACGCCTCTTTCCAGTCCTGGAATATATAAATTCTGCTCTTGCATTAGTTGTTTAGTTGCAGTCCTTAACGCTTCTTGATATCCGACTGTTTCTATTTTCATCCTTTTAGGCCTAAATTTTTTATATATACGTATAATTTCACCAGGTTGTTCTGCAGGTGATATCCGCTTCTGTACACAGTCCAGCATATACTTCCTATTATCGCTATCAACACCAATGGTAGCGATGACAAAAAAATCAGCCCTCCTTGATAGAGAGCTAGCAGGGTCAACACCACAATACACATCAATTGGTATAATTTTTTCTTTATCATCTTCTATGCTCCTTATTAAACACGCTTGTCCTCCTCGCCTTTCAAATTGATAGTGATGCATTTTTATCCATTCAGGCTTAAATGGTGCATCATCGGGTGATTGAGCAATATTCATATACTCCTGATAAAACCCGTTCAAATTACCTACAGATGAAAATTCATCTTTAATAGCTAATATTCGTTCTTTTGGAAACCTTTCTGGCCATATAGACTTTTGATTCTCATCCCATATAGAATACCATAATGTTTTCCATGCGCTACTATCTTTAGCCCAATATAAGAAACAATCCTCAGATATAACAGTGCCAATCATACATATTTTACCATCATCTGATAATGAAGGTATAACAGCCTCTGTCATCCATTTTCTATTTTTAGCACGTGCTTCTGGAGTATACGCATTAAGTTCTGATTCAAAGTCATCAACAATAATTAAATTAGGTCTTGTATCTCCTTCAATAAAACCACGTACTCTTTGTCCTGTACCTACAGCTATTATTCTAGTACCATTAGCTAGTACTACATCTGTATTAGTCCACCGCTGTGCAGTATTAGGACCTAAATCGCCAAAGACCCCTCTAAACTTATCTGAATGTATCAAATGGTATTTAATACGTGATAAGAAGTTAATTGACTGAGCTTGTGACTCAGATACTATAACTATAAATAAATCTTCTTTAGATGACTTAAATGCTGTTCTCCATAATGGATAAATAAGAGTGGTAACAGTACTCTTTGCCGTTCCCCTAGGAGCAGCTATTAGCACTCTTTTGATGTCGTCGTCTTTTAATGAAGCGTACACCTCGTGATGGAACGGTGGTGTTTGTTTGCGGAGGGCTGTCGGGAAGCAGTACCTTCCAAATAGTGCCATATTCTTCCGCATCTTCTTCAGTGCTTCTAATTGTGCGTATCTTTCTTCAAAGTCCATTATTTAACATCTTGTAATAATTTAAATAAACCGCCTAAACCCTGTGGGTCACCTAATGCTTCTCTTTGCTTTACTATATCAATATAATTATCATGATAATTAATTACCTCATCTACATTCTTTTGAATAGGAGTCCCATAGCCATATGTTCCTCTATAATCCGTAACATAATCTCCTATCCTGCCTGGTTTAGGAGTTAATCTTGCAGAATACTGATTTCTTCCTACAATTGAATTAGTATAAAATCTATCTTGTCCTAGAATCAAAGGCGTGGCTGGGATTTCCTCCCTCAAAAAACCGGTACGTGTGAGGTCACTCTCGACGACAGGCCCCCGGGACGGCTCCATATATTGACGTGGAGTCATTCTTTTACTTGTATCAAATAATCTAAATCCACCTTGAGTTTTATAAAGTCTAAATTTACTAGTCTTCCCTTTATCAGAATATAGAAACTTATGTAATTTATTCATAAAATCACTACGAGTCTTCATTCCGTGAGTCATTTGTTGTGCCATATGAGACGTTTGCCCAATAGGAAGGTCTATATCTATCATAGGAGATTTTGTCGTATGCAGATAATTCATTCTACCAACAGTATTGGTATATGGATTCATACTTAATTCTTGACGTAATGATACACCAGGAGCTACCTTTACTTTATCTGCAGTATTAGCCTTTATATTACCAATTAGTTTTTTTATTTTAGGGTCTTTAGAATATTTAAATGGCTTACCATGTACTATAGTATTAACTAAGTCATTTGCTAATTTCTTCTTTGCTGGACTTGCGCCACCATGCTTTATAATTTCGTTTAAAAATGTAATAACATTCTGATTACCAGCTGGAACCATTCTAGTGGGACCACCTCTTAATTTAGCTCCTAGCTGTAATAATTTATTACTTATCTGTTTTTTAGTAGTTCCACCACCAACAGGTATCCCTGCTGCAAAGCCTAATAAACCTTGTGCTGTAGGAGATAAATCCATTCCCATAAACTTACCTGTAGGAAACCACGGACTCCCTTGTTGTTTAGGTTTCCAATTATTAGGTTTATCAGAGATTAATGAATATTTTTGTGGAGTAGCTGACATTATTAATAGCCAAGTAAGTCTTCAAGAGCCCAATAATATGCATCTTCTGGACTATGGCCTCGTTTTATATTGCTATCAGCTATTTTTTTCAGTTTATTAAAATTTACTCCATACTCAGTAGATACATTCTTATATTGAAAATTTAATTTATCCATTGGAGTTACGGGATTAACAGGTATATTAGAGGTTACTTTCGGAGTTTTCCTTCCTGGAGCTACTGTTGGCTTAGATGGTCCGCCTCGAACCATTCTTCCTCCAGTATATGCTTCATCTAATATATCAAATCCTCGAGAACCCATGTCTCCTGGATGTACTTGTCTACCAATACGTGCGCCTCCTGGATTTACAATTTTACCTAACATGCCTCCTAAATCACCATATTCAGTTTTTGGTAATCCTAAATCATCTAAAACCCAAGCTGGATTAGTGTGTTCTGCCAATGGCCCTCTTCCTCCATGTAGCCACTTTTGTTTAGCGCCGTATTGTGCAGCTTCTTTCGTTTTCGGAAAGACACCGGACGCGAGCGAGTAAATCGCGGGGCGGGGGCTTCGCAAAGTAAGTAGTTGCTCGGGAGTGAGGCGTGGTACAGATGACGGACGCCACGCTGCCCGTATACCGTGTTTGGCCAACATACCTGCTGGCATCTTTTTCAACACAGAAGTTGGAACTTCACCTTTATATAAATTAGATATAGCATTTTTAAATCGACTTAATACCTTACCACCTTTTAATAATGGCCCACCGAATATATCAGGTGGGTATCCCATTTGCAATTCATCTTGTATATTATATTCTGGCATAGGCCCTATAAATCCCGGATGAGATTGATTTATAACATCAGCTTGTCTTATTCCGGGCATATCACCTTTTATAGGTAATTCATTTAATATCTCACTCATTCTTCATTATCTTCCTTCTTCTCCTCAATTTGTATTCTTTGTACTGTTAATCCTTTTTCTTCTTCTTTTAGCTCATCTATAAGTTTAACACTAGAAAAGGCTTCAATTGTATCAGTAGTCTTAAGCAAATGCTTTTCTTTCATACCATGCATATCTTGCAAGTTATCTACTGCTTTTAAAAGATTTGATATATCTTTCTTGTCTTGAGCTAATTCAATAGCTTCTTTTAATAAATCTAATGTATAGTCTTCATCCAGACCATGCTCCACTAATCTTTTTCCTAATTCTTCTCTTACCATACTTTGAAATATCTCCGATTTCATTGTGCGTTTCCACCTACGTTTCTGAGAGTCGTTAATCTCCCCTAATGCCCATTCTATAGCCTGGTCATAATCAGGCTTTAATGCAAACATCATCGCAAGTGCTTTCATCTTCTTTTGCTTTGACTGTACTTCTAAATACGATTTACCAGTCATAGTCACATTAGTTTTACGTCCTTTAGCATATAAAGGCTTAGTTTTATGTTTTGGACTAAAAAACGTATATCCAAAAGGAAATCTCATATAAATATTCTTACGACCTGTATTATCAGTATATTCACGACGGGAAAGTACTGTGGCAACATATTTATCATCAGTAACGGCATTATCTCCAGCATCCGCATCTTTCCATGGTTTATATGTAATATTCCGTTCTTTTGCTTCTCTTTCTTGATAAATAGGATAATGAGTCTCCTCTTTATCTCCTCTGTGTTTTATTTTAATAATATACATTAGAAGTCAATTGGTATATTTACACCCATATTCCATTTATATTTCCCCCCTAATGGATTATCAGTATTAAACTCTAAACTAGCCCCATACCCATCAGGAGTATCAAAACCAGCCTCTAAAAACAAATTATTGGTATAATGCTTAACATCAGCTAATTCACCTTTTAATACTGCATCTTTTATAGCAGAAGCTAATAAACCGGTAGCATTAGTATTATGCCAAGTAACCACTGAGTCTGGATATTGTAATTTTGGTATATTCTTCATTATGTTGCTTTATAAAACTTCCATAAACATATTAATATAACTATTAATATTGCTAAGTCCATAATATAATTCCTTTCTGATTATATTACTCCTCGTCCCAATACTTATAAGTTGTAGTCCAATAATCTGAATCTACGTATATATACTCTATCATTAATCCCAATCTTCCCATTCCATTACTAATAAATAAGCAATAGTCAATACCATCGATACTGCAAATAAAAATACCGTTCCTTTGCCTAATATGTCAAGTAACTCTATCATTGCACTAAATTTGCATTAAACCGCTGTATATAGGCCTGCGCTTCTTTACTAGTTGACCATTTGTCAAAATCTTCCATAGTTTTACCGCTACCCATTTTCCAATTTTTTAAAAAAAGACTTGTATCACCACCAGCTTGTTGATTAAATTCATAATCTAATATCTTTTTACCTATAGAATCATATAGAGCCCTGTCTGTCAAAGAGGATAAATCTCCTGCTCCACTTCCTGGTATCTTACTGCTATAATCATATTTAACATCATATCCTGGTTTATTAGGTTCCTTTCCATAATCTAAGAAATTCTGTCCTTGTAATAGAAATCTATCCATATATTCTAGTTCTTCTGGACTAAACCCCCCTTTATATTTACGTAATTGATGATAAGGGTCATTTACAATAGATGATACCATACTACCAGAACCTCCTGTCATCTGTAATGGACCATATGCGCTAGAACCTCCTGCTGGAGCTGCAGATGTTCTAATATAAGGGTGATTCTGTCCTATTGCCTGTAAATACTGTGGACCCATCTCTGCATGAGATACAGCATTGTATAATTGGTCAATAAATGCATCATTAACAATATTCTGTGTTGCTGACTGTACTAGTTTATCTGTCACTTCTCTCCAATCTTGGCCATTTACCATTGCTATCAGGGCTAATATTGCGCTTATATGCCGTAATATAGTCATATTCACTAATATCATACGGATTAATAACCCCGTGTTTACGTGCCCATTCCCTAACCGTAAGTAATTGTATCTCTTTACTCACTACTTATCAATTCTTCTGGTATATACTCCGTATTATCCCTCATATCCCTAATTGCTACCTCTTTTGCACTATTAAGCATAGGGTCTTCAATACTACTATATTCGCTATTAAGGACTAAAATAGGGCTTTTACGCCCACTTTTAGCAAAAAGAGCATCATATGTCCTAGAAAGAATAATATCGCCGTAAAATACCATCTGTAAATATAATACTAAGATATATATACAAACAAGAAAAAAAGAAAACACTTGACTTATATACTATGTTGGATTATTTTACTACGTAGTAGTTATATATAGTAATATATACTAGTATTAACGTGTTTATATTTAAATAACAGATACTAGTAGCTATATAAAGCCCCCCACTTAAAGTAGCGATTCCTCACAAAAACACGTTGAAAACTCAATTTCCAAAAAATTGCCCGAGAATGCGTGCACGAGATATACACACAACCATACCGGCCGATGATAAGCCTGGTGGGGGGCAAATTTGGTTGAATTTTGCTAGGGCAAAATCCATATCCAATTAGCTCTGCCCCTGACCATGCTTCTCTTCGGACAGTAGGTTGTTTTGCACCTGCTGGCTTGCTCTGCAAGCATTATTAAATAATTGCAGAATAATTAACAAATAACTTAATAAAAGGATAATTATTATGAATGATTTAATTAAATCTCTATTAACTGGTATTCAAAATGCTCTTAAAGATTCTCTCGATGGAATCGTTGTGCATTGTCGTATAACAAAGAAAGGCAATATACAATGTTACCTTAATGACGTTGTAGATAGCGATGTTCAGGAAACATTGTCTAGTGCCTTAAGCGATTTAGACGACAATTTAACTTGTTACTATCGAGACAATCTTAAGAATGGCGAACCAATCAAATATCTGGATGAAGAATCTCAAGAATTACGTGAAAAATCTCCAGATATTATTATTTGTCCAGTAAGCGAACCAAAGTCTATTGATGATATGTTCGCTTCTTTGGACAAAGAATAGATTGGTTACCATTCTTGGTAGCGGTGATTGAATACCAGTCATAGCGATTAGGCTAATGTCATAACCCAGATAATACGTTTGGGTTGTGGCATTAGCTTATTTTTATTAAGTATTACACACATGCAGGCGTGTGGAACAGATTTTATTTTTAATTAATAAGGAGTAAAATGATGAAATATTATGTAGCTAGATTGATAATATGGGCTGTAAATATAATACAAGCAAGAAGGAATAGTGATACTGAATTGGTAAATAGTGTATTAACTAATTATAGTAATATTCTTAATAAGTCATCTAAAGCAGATGATGATTTGGATTGGTAATGATATGTATTGTCCTTATCGTTATAAATATGAGCTTGTCAATTGGGCAAGCTTAAGGTTTAATAAAAGTAAAAGTTTTTTTAATAAAAAGAGTAAAAAGCAGCTTTATGCTATTTACTATAATTGCTAAATAAACACGCTAAATAAAAGGAGACAATGCTAATGAAGTAAATGTATTTCATAAGATAATAGGGCGTTTAGTCCGACTTCCTAGGCAAGAAGTAAAACTAGCTTAAATACTCTTCCTTGATAGTCCTGAATATGACTTTAAAATGTTCAATTAGTCCTAGACATGACTTTAAACTGTCTAAAATTTAGCTAGAACTCTGCGTATTTAATCGTCGCAGTTTATGAAGGCCTATTGATATGGTCAAGTCCTTTAGAGGTATAGGACATAGCAAGGTGACTGGTTGCCTATTCCTTGCAATAATTTAAATAAACTACCTAAAAGAGACTATTAACAAACATATATGTAAGTCCAAGAGGCATTATATGGGTGATGTCATAGAGGCAGAGTCGCGACAGTAACTGCTGTAGACACTTTTAGGTAGTTTTAATTTAGGCATAGATATAGCTAAAATAAGTGGTGAAACCCTTTTAATGACATATTGTTGACGAACAATATGGTTTCTATGCCTACACATTTATACACTTCTCATGTTTAACAGCCATGGTAATGTTAATCACAAGTGTATTTGCCTTGTATTCATTGAACAATAGGAATACATTGTAAAGGGAGTTGGAGTAAAGGTAACTCACTGGCTGAAATAACCCAGAGTTCGGTATTCGATTTGCCGACTCCCCAGATTTATTAATAATAAACACGTAAAATAAACACGCTAGTAAGCGGAAAGTAGAGGTAGTAAGATGACTAAAGAAGAGCAACAAGAAATATTAACATATATAGGTGAGTTAATACATGAAACTGAGCAATTAAAGCATAAAATATTTGATACTTTTCAAGCAGTAGGTAATATTAACATAGGTAAAGAAAGCGAGGTAGTAAAATGAATTTAGAACAAGCAAATGATATTATTGATAGACAGTCTATTGTAATTGATAAATGTAAAGAAGTAATTAAAGGTAAAGATAATATAATTACAAAACAAGATAAAGTAATTAAAAACCTTGAAAAAATTGTTCAATTGCTTAAAGAAGGTCAAGCAAAGGATAAACAAATTAATAACTATAAAGAAGTATAATTAAATAAATAGGGGAGATGTCATTGATGTCTCCCCATAGCATAAGGAAGTAATATTATGAGAAATAGTAAGCAAATTAAAATGGATAGAAAGAAAAAGAATATCCATTTAAAACAGCATGGTAGAACCCCTGCACAAATAGCACGTATAAAGGCTAGAAATATGCGTAGAAAGGCGGTTAATTAAATGAGTTGGAAATATTATAAAAATGGTAAATTAATAGAAGAATGTGATGATATTCCTGAAACTATGGAAGATGCAGTAATAGAATTACAAGCAAATGGACATGATGTTAGTAATTGTGTAATTGATAGTAATACTTGTGATGATTTCTGGT
>VTLG01002460.1_pt1 | contig 30317 bp, 51 predicted proteins | sample 4694571 | NCBI WGS metagenome assembly VTLG01 (sample SAMN12604809, study PRJNA352737) | marine metagenome | biome: ENVO:00000447; feature: ENVO:00000209|ENVO:00000569|ENVO:01000036; material: ENVO:00002151; isolation source: viral sequences binned using virsorter ...
TAAAAAAATATTCTACTGTAGATCCCCAAATTAACTATCTTTTTTGTATAAATTAGGCCTATTCGATTAATTATCGTCTACCGAATGTAGATACTAAGTATTTTCAGCTCTTTTAATAACTCAATATATCCCTAGTCCCTTGATATTAAACAAATTTAAAAACTCTGTTGATTTATCCCTTGATGATTTATTTTCTACCTTGATGACTTACCCTATGTTGGAATGATGATGTTGCAAATATATCACAGAATAAAATAAAATTCATAATTACTTAAAATTATATTGAGTTTTTAAATAAGGGGTCTATTATATAATTATTGAAACATACGAAAGATAGAGGTATAAAATGGCGTGGGGTACAGGAATAACCAATCAAGAAATTAAAGATATATTCGATGAAAACCTTAGTATAACTATTGAGCAATTGGCGAGAATTACTGGTAAAACTCGTACAGAACTTATGAAAATTTTAATGAGGGATAAATAGATGTTAGATATATTCACAATCAAAAGTATTGAGCGTTTGAATAATTCGCGCAATGGCAATCCAAAATATAACTTTGTTTTATATGATGATGAAATAGCTATGGAAATTGACATGGTAACTCCTACGGATGCAGGTTGGGTTTATGGCATAGATCCACATGCATTAATTGGTAGTACAGTCACAATTGACTATCGTTTATTTAGAAACAATTATCAAATTGAGGGAATACAAAATGATTAAGATGTTAGATTGGGTATGTACTTTTAGAACTAATGACCGTCGTGAGTTAGGCGATTATGAGCATACGCTAGAAGTTAAGGCGGACAATCACATTATGGCAATTAAAAACGCTATAAAAGAATTGCCATTAGGCGAGAATGACAACCCATATTCAAAATTAGGGGTTGAATGGGAATTGATAGAATGCTATCTTGACGTGCCAGAAATTGGAAATTATTACACAAACGATAAAATAGAGGTATAAAATGAAACTCTCGACAGAACATAACGCGATAGTAAACGCGGAAACGGTCTACCTTAAAAACGTCCACAGTGTTAAAAATTACAAGCACGCGGTAATTAAAAAATCCACCAATAAAAAACTTGGGAAGAAAATTGTTAAGGGTGCTTGGCGCGGTTTACCTATGTACACTTTAACATTAGTTGAACGTAGAACGTGTACCGATTTATGTGAGCATTGGCTGACATGCTACGGGAACAACATGCCATTTGCTCATAGGTTTGATGCGGACGAACACTTAATGCCGCGATTGGATCTAGAATTAAATGCACTAGATGTAAAACATCCTAACGGCTACGTGATACGCTTGCATATATTAGGTGACTTCTACAGCGTCGCGTATGTTAAATTCTGGCAAAAACAATTGGCTAATAGGCCCGCGTTAAAAATCTACGGATACTCTAGGCATCATCCACCAGGTACAATCGGTAAAGAAATAGCTAAGACTATTAAACTATTTCCTGATACTTTTAAGGTAAGATTTTCTAATATGCCTGATAATAAATTTAGTGCTAATAGTGAAGATGTAACAACACAAGGTATTATCTGTCCCGTTCAATTAGATAAGACCGCAAATTGCGGTACTTGTGGGTTATGTTGGACGGTCAATAAACCAATAATATTTAAAACACATTAGGAGATTGATATATCAAAAATAATATGTTATATAAAATAATGAATGGTATGGAGAATGTACCCACTACAAACTTAAAGGTATTCATACCGCTCATTATTTTATAGTAGTAGTAGTAGTTTAGTTTTAACTTAACAACATGAAAGAAAAAACAAATGATTAAATGTAAATCCCTCAACGATGGCACTCGCGGATATCGGTTTAATATTTTAGGTGTTAAAGGCTTAACAAGGAAACGCCTTACTCAATCGCGGTATAATGTAACAAATGGTGATACTATGTTAGGGGTACACATTGGTAGACGTTCAGTATATATTGAGCGATCTAATCCCATTAAAAGATTATATAACTTTGTAGGTTAGTAGATAAAGGGATAAGATATTATTTTATCTTATCCTATTTATTTATTAAAAATAATACTTGACATAGATAAAAAAATATATATAATATAATTATAATAACATATAGGATAATATAAAATGAGTAATATACATAATGAAATATCAAAAGAGAATAGACTAGAAGAAATAATAGAGGAACTAAAAACCTCACAAGATAAGTGTCTGAGATTGTCGCCACTATTTAAACCTCTATCAGATAATGAAATAGAGAATAAGGCTATCCAAATAGTAGAGACTGAACAAACGAATGATTAATAGAAGGGATAAACAAATGATAAATCTTGATAAAATTTTAGTAGAATGTTTTGAGTGTGGTGGTACTGGAAAGGGTGAACATTTTCTAGATGATCCATCAATAGACAGGGAATTTACAGAACCGCTAGGATTCGACCTATGTGTTAGGTGTGGTGGCTCAGGACAGATTAGTAATGGCAAAGCGTAAAAAGAAAATAAAAAATAAAAACCCACACGCAAAGGTGTTGACATCTAAACTTTTTTGTAGTAAAGTTATACCTAATAAAAAGAAAAATATTAAACCAGAAATCAAGGAAGAATGGCGATGAAAAAAGCAACATTGTTAAAAATTAAAGAGCAGTTGAAAACTGATAACGATAAACATCTGAGAGAACTAGGCAGAGACATATCGTTAGAACAGATCGAAACACTTAGGAAAATTTGCAAGGATATAAACAATGTTGACTAGATACGAGTGGGAACAAAGAGAATATAATTTTTATGATACAATGCCTGATTGGTGGTGGAAACCACTCAATAGGATAGAGAAATACGAGGCATACGTTAGAGGATTTAAAATACAGGAACGTAAACTAAAAGAAATAGAATTTTAAACTGAGGATATAGCTAATGGGTAAAGTAAAAAATTGGGCGATGGACATAGAAGAGTTTTGTAATGGATATTTTTATGCTGGTGCGGATCAACCCTTCGTATTGGATGAGGATGATTTTACTATTGATGAGGTGGTTGAGGATGTTCAGATGTATTTTAAATCCAACGCAGCCGCGAAGTATGCCAAAGAGTATCTTGAGAAGACATTTAATTAATGGGAAGTCTGGGAGAGTGAACGCTGCAAGCCTGAGAAGGTACACATAGTTGTGCTGGAGGTCTGCACTATGCAAAATGCAGCGAGGTGGGTGCAGACACCTAATGGGGGGTTCGATTCCTTCCCTTCCCAACCTAACTAGGAGAGAACAGATGAAAATATTTATGTGGTTTATTGTGTTATGTGGTGCGTTTGTTGCATACAGTGGGTTAATGATGTCTGATAGCATAGAGCTACACTGGTCTAGTTTTGAATCGTGGTTTTGTTTTCTTCTAACTTGTATTGGTGTGCTTAGTTGCGGCGCAGGACTACTTGCATTGTCAGAATTTAAACGTAATTAATTAGATAGGAGGTATTGTGTTAAAAGAATTAGTAGCTACATATAAAATACACTCGCGCTGGGATTTAGATAAATTGGATCTCAATCTTGGGGATGTTTATCAGTGGTTTATTAAGTATGATATACTACACGTACAAAGGAAGAAAGGAAGTATATGGGAAGAACACCTAGCTACATGGACGCAGCATGTAGACTTAGAAAATCCAGAGGAATTAAAACTTGACGGTGCTACCATAGCACAAAGAATAGAAGGACAAGATTATGAATTTGTTTGACCATACAAAGCTGGACTTTGAAGTAGAAAAGTTTTCTCTATATAAAGCAGGACCAATGCTTGGCTTTCTCGCCTTGCCGAAAGATATTGGTGTAGGCCTACGCAGGAAGGACAATGGTAAGCCTCTGGCTATTGTATCTGAAAGGTACGAGCCAGTGCAGTATCTTGATGTAACTACAGGTCTGGAGGAAGCCATCAGACAGTCAGGTATAGATCTTACTGATGCTACCTTTCAGTCTACCCTATACGGTGATGGCGAACAGATGGAACTGACTGCCCGTTTCCCTGCTCATGCTACCACTATAGATGATAAGAATGATGTTATAACACCTGAGTTTAAGTTCAGGACCAGTCACAACAGAACATGGGCTAACAGTGGGATGATGGGTTTCTTTCGATCTTCGTGTTATAATACCTTAGTTAATGGTAGCAAGCTGGCATATGTCTATGGTAGGCATGGCAAGAACTTCTCGGTATCATCCTTCGCGGCTAAGATAAAGAATGCAGCGGAATTTATTTCTGGTGATGGTCTAAGTGAGATGAAAGTGTGGTATAATAGTGAGGTGGACAGAGATAAAGTAATCAAACTGTTCTCCAACACACTTGCAAAGCGTATGGATAATGTAACCAGAGCAACAGTACCGAACAAGGTTATGCTATCCAACCTGATGAAAGTATTTGATGAGGAGACAAGGCACCTTGAGGGTAGAGGTAAGTATGAAGCCTATGGTACACGCACCAAGGGTAATCTGTGGACTGCCTACCAAGCTGCTACAAGCTGGTCTACCCACGTCAAGAAAAATAATACCAAGCCATTACGTGAGGAGAAGGTACGCAAGATGTTGGCCTCACCGCATTGGAATGAGTTGATCGCGGCATGAATAAAAAAACTTACAACATCTATGTCTATGAAGGTCTTGGCGATCTGCTAGAGTTTGCAGAAAGCCAAGGCTGGGTAGAACCAGACGCAGATTGGGAGCGTGACGCAATGGATGCAGCAGATTGTATTGAAATGGATGCAATAGATTACCTGACCGAGAAAGGTTGGGAGATTTCACTGGACATGGAATGAGTGATGTAATGAAAATACTGAGAGATATATTTCAATCCAATATCTCTCAGCACCATGCCTCAACCTCTATGAAAAGACCTAAGAGTGGAGACAACTAATGGACAGTATAATATGTAATGACTGTATAACTAAGCCTAAAGACAAAGATAAAAATAATGTTGTAACATTAGTTGGTGAATGTTATTTTGCATCTATAATAGAACCTGATACTAAGTTTGAATCTAAAGGAATATGGCAACTTGATTTACATCCTGACAAAGGTAGTGCAAAATTAATTAGAGAGCTTGGTTTGGATATAAAAAATCGAGGGACTGAGATGGGAGATTTTGTTAGGATTAAGAAGATGGTAATAGGTCGAAAGGAAGTTATATGCCCGTGTTGCGGGGAAGTTTCTATTAAAGAATATGAGAGAAGTCCTCCTACCGTTTGGGATGCACAAAACAATCCTTGGGATGGGAGATTGGTAGGTAATGGAAGTACGGTTATTGTTGATACTCAACTTGTTCACTGGGAGTACCTGAAAAAATCAGGCATAGTAGCCAATCTTCTGTCTGTCAAAGTAATAAATTTAATTACCTATCCATAAAGGAAGAAAGGACCGCACCAATGAGAAAGATATTCTTCTTAATGGCTCTAGTGTATTTAGGAATTTGTGTAATGTTTTCAACAGCTAAAGCTAGTGAACTTAATTGTTTAGTTGAAGCAGTATACTACGAAGCTAGGTCAGAACCTTTCGTCGCGCAGTTAGCGGTAGCTAATGTTGTACTTGAAAGGGTAAGAGATCATAGGTTTCCCAATACAATATGTGAGGTGGTACATCAAGGGAGGTATAATAAAAAGGGTCAGCCTATCAGACACAAGTGTAAATTTTCTTACTGGTGTGATGGTAAACCAGAAAGAATGAAGGAGATAGCAGCATTAAAAACGGCAATATCTGTGTCAGAAATGGCTATAAATGGAGTGGTAGTAGAAATAACAGCAGGTGCCACACATTATCATGCTACCTATGTCCGTCCACATTGGATACTATCTCATACGTTTATGGAATTAGGTCAGCTAGGTAGACATATATTTTATCTTGACACGCGATAAAAAAAGATGTAGAATAACACATTATTACATGGGGAAATAATATGGATGATTACTTTAAAAATATAGAAGATGTTAAAAGTTTTTTAAATTTTGGTAGGGACACAGTTAAGCAATCCATTGTAAAAAACTACATGGAACTAATAGAGAAGGACGTAGATCAGATAGATGTTAATGAATTAAATGGGTTCATAAAGTATGAGGAGCAATCCTTTTATGATGGGTATGAAAGGTACATCGGATGATAGAGCAGTCGAAAGCATGGGGATATACTACTGAAATTCTTGTGACCCCATCCTTTGAATTACATAAAATCTTTGTTGAAAGAGGGGGTTACTGTTCTATACACGAACACACAGGAAAGAATAATTCTTTTTATATATTATCAGGCGTACTACAGATAACTGAATGGATTAATGAAGAGAAGGTACATAAACTTTTAAGAGCAAACGATCTATACACATGTGATAAGGGAGTTAGGCATCAATTCAAAGCAATAAGTCAAGTGGATGCGCTAGAAATATATCACTCAAGGATAGATCCAAAAGATATTATTAGGTATTCTAAAGGAGGTATTGAATGTCTGGGGCTATCATAATAATGGTCGTAATTCCTTTTATCATAGGAGTAATTTTCTAATGTCTAATAACATGGTGCTAGAAGTATACCACCCAACTAAGGAAAGTGATCGTCTGGTATTTAAGTGGGGTGCAGAGTTTCAAAAGCTAGACCTAGCTGAAAGGCTTGAGTGCCTCACAAAAATTAGAATAGAAATGGAGAAAACTTCACAATCCATAGCCGAAGAATTTTCAGATTTTGTTAGCAGACATAGGTTTGAATAAAGTGCTTGAGTATTTAACATAAGTATGTTATAATATATTTCTATGGGGAATAATATGACTTGGATAATTACACAAGGTATGAGATCACACAGTAGAGGTGTAGATCTTGATTGGTTTGACGTTCTAACAGATGAGATAGGTCTGCCAATTAAATTTGATACTGAAGTATCTGCCTGGGGATTTGTACGAAGTAGTAATATGTTAGATGTGAATTATCTTGATGCTGGAGAGGTCAATGTCGAACAACTCCAATAAAATATTACATAGTAATATCAATCTCTTAAAGAAACAACTTAAAGAAGCACAACAAACTATTCGACAATTAAGAAGGGAACTTGCAGAAGCAAAACAGGATAATGCAGGGCAGAGTAGAGGCACATGGTCTGAGTTAATGGAGAAAGATATTTAAATGGGTGGTAAGGTTGTTCAATTCTTTCCAAAGTGGTTGGCTAATCAGGAGAAAAGAAGAAAGTCTTTAGGGTTCCCAACTGAACTATGGTACTTTATGCATGAACAGGGGTACGATCCAATGAAGCCCGAAGATAGAGAAGAATTTATGAAGGATTTAAATAATGAGTAAGAACTTATGGCAGAAAGAAAGACAAGCCTTATTCAGAGATCTTGTTAAGCAATACCAAGAGGAAGGGTATGATAGTCGAGAGGCTAAGAAGTATGCCAAGCAAGAGATAAACGAGATCATGGAAGATAAAGAAAACTTTGTTCAAAACATTTGGAAAGATACTTACGAGGACGTATGACTGTTAATCTTATAGATCATATGGGTAGTGATCTGACAGTAGTGAATGCTGCTAGGGTCAGCTTTAATAAAGGATCGACGCTGGAAATAGATGGATCATTACCAACCAAGGATAAGAAATTGATACAGTATCTAGCCAAGCATAATCACTGGACGCCTTTTGGACATTGCTTTGCACAGTTCAGAATTAAAGCTCCTGTATTTGTTGCAAGACAGTTAGCAAAGCATCAGGTAGGGTTGGTATGGAATGAGGTTAGTCGTAGATATGTCAAGACTGATCCTGAGTTTTGGATGGCTACTTACTGGCGTCAAGGTGCTGATGATGTTAAGCAGGGATCTTCACCAGTGGAAGTTAAATCACAAAGTCTTGTAGATTATATATTTTCTGATGCAGAGCGTCACTGTGCCGATGCGTACAAAGCAATGTTAAAGATGGGGGTGTGTGCAGAGCAAGCTAGAGCTATACTACCACAGAGTATGTTGACAGAATGGTATTGGTCTGGTACACTTATGGCGTTTGCGAGAGTGTATGGGTTACGTAAAAGTAAAGACACTCAACTTGAAACTAACAGAATAATATTACCTATTGGAAAGAAAATGAAAAAATTATTTCCTGTATCATGGAGCGCATTATGTGGTACTTGATTTTAAATAAAGATTATGGTAAAATAGTAGTTCAAACTTTTAAAACAAAGCGAGAAGCAGAAGAGGAACTAAACAACAGAAAAAATTTATGTGCTGTACTTAAAACTGATTCATCTAATACTTATTCTATAGAGAGGGGAACTAAAAATGACAACTCCAGGTTGGGGAAAGAGGGGGCCATGCCAATCGTGCGGCTCTAGTGATGGAAATGTTCAGCATTCTGACGGCTATTCAAAATGTTTTGTATGTAAGAAGAAAATTTATAATGATAAAGATAAGATCCAGAAAGATGTAGTAAAAGAACAAGCGAAGATAGTTCCAATGGAACGCCCTCTCAATAAGGATACCTCTGCTAAAATAGTGGCTATCCCTGACAGGAAAATAAGTCTGGATACGGCTAAGTTTTATGGCGTAGCATCCAAGCTTAATGGTTCTGTTATATCCCATCATGCCTATCCCTATTATGATTCTCAGGGCAATCATGTCAGTAACAAGATGAGAGATGTTCAGAATAAAAAATTCTGGTCAGAAGGTAGGATGGAAACCTCAGTTCTATTTGGCCAGAATAAGTTTAAATCTGGTGGTAAATATATTACAGTCTGCGAAGGTGAGGTTGATGCGATGTCAGCCTATCAGATGTTTGGATCTAAGTGGCCTTCAGTCTCCCTAAAAAATGGCGCGTCCTCTGCTGTTAATAATTGCAAGCAATCTTTTGAATATCTTAATACGTTTGATACAGTAGTTATATGTTTTGATTCGGATCAAGCAGGTAAAGAAGCTGCTCTTGAAGTTGCCCGTTTATTTGAACCCAACAAATGTAGGATATGTAGCCTATCTCTGAAAGATGCTAATGAATTTTTAAAGGTGGGACAGACTGAGAAGTTTATTAAAGAGTGGTGGGCGGCAGAGACATATACTCCTGCTGGGATTATAAATCTTGCTGATCTTGGAGAAAGTCTTTATGACGAAATTCATTGTGAGACATGTTTATATCCTTGGTCTGGCTTGAATGAGAAGACATATGGTATTCGTACAGGAGAACTTGTTACGTTTACCAGTGGTGCAGGTATGGGTAAGTCTAGTATCATGCGTGAACTTATGCATCACCTTATGACAAATACACAGGACAATATAGGAGTGCTTGCTTTAGAGGAGAGCATACAGAATACAGCATTTTCAATTATGAGTGTGGAAGCTAACGCTAGACTTTACATCAGAGAAATTAGAAAAAAGTTTTCTTCAGAGCAACTAAGACAGTGGCAGAAGAGTACTGTAGATAGTGGTAGGTTTATAGCCTTTGATCACTTTGGTTCAATGGCACATGAAGAAATATTAGAACGTGTAAGGCACATGGCAAAGGCATGTGATTGTAAGTGGGTAGTTCTAGATCATCTATCAATTTTAGTATCAGGTCTTGAAGATAATGGAGATGAGAGGAAGTCTATAGATATTCTTATGACTAAGTTACGTTCACTTGTACAGGAAACAGGCATCGGTTTAATGCTTGTCAGTCACCTTAGAAGACCGTCAGGAGACAGAGGCCATGAGGAGGGGAGAGAAGTATCACTGGCACACTTGAGAGGATCAGCAAGCATAGCGCAGCTAAGTGATAGCGTCATAGCTTTGGAAAGAAATCAACAAGCTAATGATGATGTTGAGGCCAACACAACTACGCTACGTGTTCTTAAAAATAGATACACTGGAGATACAGGTGTTGCTTGTTACCTACATTATGATAAGGACACAGGTCGTATGGCTCAGATTGACAACCCCTTTCTGGAGGATACTGGCTGATGTATAATGCGGAATACCAGAAAGAATATAGACAAAAAAATAAAGAGCGTATAGCAGAGTATGAGAAAGAATATAGACAAAAAAATAAAGAGCGTATAGCAGAGTATGATAAAGAATATTATCAAAAAAATAAAGAGAGTATAGCAGAGTGGCAAAAAGAATATGATAAGAGCAGAGCCAAACCAACTACTGAGGTGTATAGGTATTTTGGAGACAGAGCAAGTAAATTAAAAACTAAATCCAGAAAAAACAAAATACCCTATGATCTGGATGGAAAGTATTTACAAAGTATTTATCCTGAAGATGGTAAGTGTCCTGCATTAAATGTAGAAATGAAAGCGGGATCTGATTCGGATTGGAGATTGTCACCATCTGTTGATAGAATAGATCCATCAGGGGGATACGTAAGAGGCAATGTTATTTGGATTAGTTGGTTAGCAAATTGTATTAAATCATCAGCAACACCTAAACAAATTGTTGCAGTAGGTGAATTTTATAAACAGTTGGAAGCAGAAACTCATCTACACCTACATCTAAATGTTTTGAATGCAACCATAGCTTCTAAAAAAGAGGAAAGTTTAACCCAATGATTGATAAAGACCACATAATTGCTAATCTAAGAGAGGTATTTGATCCTGAGATTAGTATAAATGTATATGATTTAGGGTTGATATACGATGTTGAAACCTGTACCGCTGAATATAGTGTAGATATTACACATACCCTTACGTCTGCTTTCTGTCCCTTTGCCGATGAAATTATTAGTAATATTCGTCAAGCAGGACTAGTTGATAATGTACGGATTGTTAATGTTATAACTACATTTGATCCACCGTTTACGGTTGATTCAGTACCAGAAGAAACAAGAGTAATAATGGGTTGGTAAAGGGAAACTTATAACATTTAATCTAATATCTGAGGTGGATTAGGAAGGATTACACGATGAATTATTACAGGAATGATACAGAAAATAATTTTGCTATTGAAGCAGAGAAAAGAGGATACACGGTAAACAAATCCACACCTTCTCAAGATATGTATGATCATGTGGATTTCTATGTTGAGAAACCTGGTGAAACTTTTACAGTAGATGTTAAGGGACGTAAGAAAACTACGCGAAGAAATAATTCATTTGATGATGTATATACATGGGTAGAATTTAAGAATGTAAGAGGTAATCCTGGCTGGCTTTATGGACAGGCTGATTCAATAGTTTTTGAAAGAGAAAAGGATTATCTTTTTATAGAAAGAAAACCTCTATTAAATTTCTGTCTGGATAAAGTAGAGAATGTTTATGTAGATACACCTACTAAAGCAATATATAAATATTATACAAGAAAGACAAGGAAGGATGTCATAAGTAGGATCAAATTATATGACGCTCTTGGAAGCGAATACTTTAGAAACAGATCACCTATGATATGGGAAAAGTCCTTATGAGAACGGCAGTAGTGGATATTGAAACGGACGCTATAGAGGCTACCAAGATACACTGTATCGTAGCTGATCCTATTACAGCGCCATTGAAAGTATGGGTAGGAGATGAGTGCCAAGAGTTTGCACAATGGTCAAAGGGTATTGATCAATTCATAATGCACAATGGTATTAGTTTTGATATGCCCATTCTTAATAAGCTAACGGGGTCTGATATTAAATTAAATCAGGTAAGAGATACCCTTATTGAATCTCAACTATATGATCCAGTAAGAGAGGGAGGACATTCTTTAGCTTCATGGGGCGAGCGTCTTGGCTTTAGCAAGGGAGATGTTAAAGATTTTAAAGAGTACAGCCCCGACATGTTAAGTTATTGCAAGAGAGATACAGAACTTACCAGAAGGGTTGCCAATAAACTTAAAGAAGAAGGGGAAAGTTTCTCTACTAAATCCTACGATCTTGAAAGAAAAGTCCGATGGATAATTGATGAACAGGAAAGCAATGGTTTTGCTTTTAATATAAGAAGTGCAACGATATTACTTGCTCAATTTCTAGATGAACAAAGTCAGTTAGAGGAAGAGGCTGCAAATATATTTGAACCTACAAAGAAAGAATTAAAAACTAAGACTAAGTATATACCTTTCAACATAGCAAGCCGAAAGCAGATAGCAGAGAGGCTCCAAGAAAAGGGATGGAAGCCCAAACAAAAAACAGAGAAAGGAAATATAATAATTAATGAAGCTGTACTGGCTAAGATAAAAGAACCAGAAGAAGTTAAAGTCTATGCTGAAATGTTTAATAGATATTTTCTATTACAAAAAAGAACAGGACTTTTAAAATCATGGATAAAGGAATGTCGGAATAGTGATAGAGTACATGGCAGGGTACTGACACTTCGTACAATTACAGGAAGGATGGCACATGCAACTCCTAATATGGCACAAGTTCCCTCTGTCTCTAGCCCTTATGGTAGAGAATGTAGAGAGTTATGGACAGTTAATGATCCGTCTAAGTATCGCTTGGTAGGTGTGGATGCTAGTGGTTTAGAGCTTAGATGTCTTGCTCACTATATGAAAGATCCTGATTTTACAAACACCGTCATTGGTGGAGACGTACACACTGCCAATCAGGAAGCGGCGGGATTGAAGACTAGAGATCAGGCCAAGACATTTATTTATGGTTTCCTATATGGAGCAGGGCCAGCTAAGATAGGAAAAATAGTAGGAGGTAATTCCAAACAAGGGCAAATCCTTATTACTAGATTTCTAAAGAACATGCCCTCTCTAAGGAGATTAAAAAATCAGGTTCTAGAAAGTGTTAGAAAGTCAAATGCAATTAAAGGTTTGGATGGTAGACTGTTATATGTCAGGGCTGAATACTCAGCACTTAATACCCTCCTACAAGGAGCAGGAGCAATCCTGTGTAAGCAATGGTTAATACACATAATGGAGAAGGTTAATGAATATAAATTAGATGCTAAGTTAGTTGCCTCTGTGCATGACGAATATCAATTTGAAGTAGCTCTTTATGATATAGATAAGTTTTGTCGTATTACGAAAGAAGCTATGTATCAAACCCAACGAACATTAGATTTTGATTGTGAGTTAGATTGTAACTATAAAGTTGGGAAAACGTGGGCAGAGACACATTAATATTTTTAAAGGTGTTGACATTGAGTAAAAATTATGCTAAGATACACAAGTTATTATAAATTATTATTGAAAAGGAGAAAATCTAAATGAGTGTTATTTCTGGCGATGCATATTGGGCGCATGTTATTACACCCAATACAAAGTATAATACTGAAGGCGAGTGGACTATTGAGGTTTGTAATCTTGATGAGGTGAATAAAGGGATTGCAGAAGCAGATGGACTAAAAGTAAAGAGCGATGCGGATCATCCTGAGAAAGGAGATTTTGTCACTTTAAAACAATATGCGCGAACAAAGGAGGGAGTGTTCCGTCCTATGAATGTTAAGGATTCTCAAAAAAATCCCTTCCCTACAAATGAAAGGATAGGTAATGGCTCTAAGGTTAAAGCCAGTTATTATCCTCGCCCATATGAGCAGTTTGGGGGAGGAGTGAAAGGCTACCTTCAAGGTGTTCAGGTACTAGATCTGATACCTTATAATGTAGATGATTTTGATGTGGTTGAGGGTGGATATGTATCAGAAGAGAATACCTCCCAACTATAGGAGGTGAGGCGAAGGAGAGTAAGATTATTAAACTTATCTGGACGGATTAATTGACAATAAATCTTACTCTCCTTTTATCTTTTCTAATATATAAATAATGAGGAAGACCGATGAAAAAAATAGATACTCTGGTTGAAGATATTTACTCCCTATTTTCCCTTGATCCTATTGACAAGGAGGAGAAGGAAGTAGATACTCTTATAGATAATTTTGGCGAGATGTTAAAAGTTCATATCAAAGAATTTCTATATAGAAAACCAGATGGTAGTAGTCGGTTAAGACTTTCTGGTATTGGTAAACCAGATAGACAGTTATGGTATGATGCCAACGTAGAAACAACTGAAGAAACATTACCTCCTAGTGTAAGGATTAGATTTTTATATGGTTATATTCTAGAAGAGTTTTTACTTTTATGTGCTTCCATATCTGGACATACTGTGGAAGATCAGCAGAAGGAAGTATTTGTTGAAGGAATTAAAGGACATCAAGACGCTAAGATTGATGGCGTTCTGGTTGATTGTAAGTCAGCTTCGGGAAGAAGCTTTGAAAAGTTTAAATCTAACAACCTAATATATGATGATCCCTTTGGTTACATTGCACAGATATCAGCCTATGCAGAAGCAAACAATCTAGATGAAGCGGCCTTCCTTGCTATTGATAAGTCAACAGGAGAGATTTGTTTAGCCAAGGTTGATTCAATGGAAATGATAAATGCTGGTACAAGGGTTAAAAACTTAAAGAAAATTGTTAGTAGTCCTACTGTTCCCGATAGATGTTACAACGATGTGCCTGATGGTAAGTCAGGAAATTATAAGTTAGCAATAGGTTGTGTCTATTGTAAGCATAAGAAAGAATGCTGGTCAGATGCTAATAATGGTAAAGGTCTTAGGGCTTTTCAATATGCAAACGGTAAAAGGTTTCTTACTAAAGTTTCAAAAACTCCCGAAGTTAGAGAGGTATTGAATTGGTAAGAGGGACTACTCTAAAAAATAAGAGATCGCATTGGAAGTATAAAAAAAATCCAGACGTTCAATCCATGTTTGGATTTGTTTATGTTATAACTAATAAACGAAATAAGAAAGCCTATATAGGATGCAAGCAATACTGGCACTACAAAAAAACAAAGAGAGCAAAGCAAACCAACTGGAGAGTTTATATGGGTTCGTCTAAGTATCTCTTGGAAGATATAGAAAAATTAGGTAAAAGAAATTTTAAGTTTGAAATCATAGCTGAGTTTAAAAATAAAAGAAGTCTAAGATACTATGAATGTTATTATCAAATGAAGTATAATGTTTTATCAACAACATTAGAGGGAAGTGATGAAGCAGCATACTATAATAATTATGTAGGTGGTAAATTTTACAGACCAGTACAGTCGTATGAAGATTGATAAAGAAGAACTTTCGATATTAGAGGATTTATATGAAAGAAGTAAAGAAGTTCCTGACAGAACTTTATTTATCTCTGTGATATTTCAAGCCTTATTAGATGCAACCAAACCTAAAGCAGATGAAGAAGCAAAAGAAATTACAACACAGAGAAGAGAGGCAACGTCCTGGTTCTTTACCTCAGTAGGAGTGACATGTGAAAACTTTGAATTTATTTGCGAACAGGCTGGTCTTTCCATTAAAGATGTAAGAAAGTTTGCACATCATGTAATTAATTCTAATGAGAAGTCTCTCGTTAGAAATCGAATAATAAAATTATTAGGATAGGAATATGGAAAATAAAGAAGAACATATACCACAAATAGAAAATAGAGATAAATATATATTACGAAGAATGACTCAAGACACTGTTAAAAAAATAGAAAGAAACGCGCTGGAGCAACAGGTAGGCGGTAAGCATTATAGAGAGTGTGAGATACAACCAGTAGAATATATTGTTAAAAATAATTTAGATTTTCTAGAGGGCAACATAGTTAAGTACGTTACCAGACATAGAACAAAAGGAGAAGGAAAGAAAGATATTGAGAAAGTAATACACTATGCTCAGTTAATATTAGAAATGCATTACGATTAATAAGGGGGAACCATGTCACAAAATATCTTACCAACTTTATACCAAGAATTTATCCACTTATCGCGTTACTCTCGTTGGCTTTATGATGAAAATCGTAGAGAAACGTGGACTGAAACAGTTGATAGATATTTTAAATTCTTTAAAGAACACTTAAAAGAATTACATAATTATAATCTTAATGAAGAAGTATGTTCTGCCCTGCGTAACTCTGTACTCTCATTGGATGTGATGCCCTCTATGCGTTGTCTTATGGCAGCGGGAGATGCGCTTAAACGTGAGAACATAGCTGGATATAATTGTTCATATGTTGCTGTTGATCGTATACAATCTTTTGATGAAATACTTTACATTCTTATGAATGGTACTGGTGTTGGCTTTAGCGTTGAAAGACAATTCATATCTCAGCTACCTTCTATTGGAGAGCAGTTTCATAGTACCGCCTCAACAATTATTGTTGCCGATAGTAAGCAAGGATGGGCAAGAGGACTAAAGGAATTAATAGGAATGTTATATGTAGGACAAATTCCTAAGTGGGATCTTAGTCGTGTAAGACCTGCTGGATCTCCTCTTAAAACTTTTGGAGGTAGGGCGTCAGGTCCAGAGCCATTAGAATCATTATTTAAATTTTGTGTCTCTGTTTTTAGAGGTGCAGCGGGGCGTAAGCTAACCTCTGTTGAATGCCATGATCTTGTATGTAAGATAGGTGAGGTTGTTGTTGTAGGAGGTGTACGTAGATCCGCTTTAATTAGTTTATCCAATGTATCTGATGATCGGATGCGTCATGCAAAGGAAGGTCAGTGGTGGGAAGCAAATCCACAAAGAGCTTTGGCAAATAACTCTGCCTGTTATACAGAGAAGCCCGACATTGGTATCTTTATGAGTGAGTGGAAAGCTCTTTATGAATCCAAGTCAGGAGAGAGGGGAATATTTAACAGAGAAAGTTCTGTAAAGATGGCATCAAGAAACGGTAGAAGGAAAACGGAGGGATGGGAATTTGGAACCAACCCTTGTTCTGAGATTATCTTACGAGATCGTGAGTTCTGTAATCTTTCTGAAGTTGTAGTCAGACCTAACGATACACCTACTACTCTTACCAACAAGGTAATAGATGCTGCTATCCTGGGAACGCTACAATCTACGCTTACCAACTTTAAATATATTTCAAAGACATGGAAGAATAATTGTGAGGAGGAACGTCTACTTGGTGTATCCTTGACAGGTATCATGGATAATAAATATACCAATGGAAAGGCAGGAGATCCTTCAAGATTATTAAAAAAATTAAAAGATGTTGCTGTTGCTACTAATAAAGAGTGGGCAAGAATGATAGGCATTAATCAATCTGTGGCTGTTACCTGTGTTAAACCCTCTGGAACTGTAAGTCAATTAACAAACTCTGCTTCAGGTATTCATGCCAGACACAACCCTTATTATATTCGTACAGTAAGAGGAGATAAGAAAGATCCACTGACACAGATGATGTCTGACTATGGGTTTCCAGTAGAGGACGATATAATTAAACCAGATCACACATCTGTATTCTCTTTCCCTATGAAAGTAAATTCCGATGCTGTCTTTCGTAGTGATATGTCTGCCATAGAACAGCTTGAGTTGTGGCTTATTTATCAAAAGAACTGGTGTGAACACAAGCCCTCTGTAACTATCTCAGTAAAGGAACATGAATGGCTTGAGGTAGGAGCCTGGGTCTACAAATATTTTGAATATATGAGTGGTGTTTCTTTTCTACCTCACACCGAACACAACTATCAACAGGCTCCTTATCAGGACTGCACTGAAAGAGAGTATAAAAAACTATTAACTAAGATGCCTAAAGAAATTGATTGGACAAAACTAGCAGAGTATGAAAAAATGGATATGACTATAGCCTCACAAGAACTTGCCTGTGTAGCAGGAGTATGCGAGATATAAAAAAAATAAAAAAAGACTTGACAAATGCATATAAAATACTATATAATATATCTTAGAGATTAATTAATCAGGAGAGGAACGTGAAAAACGATAAAATAAATACGGTATATATTGGTTATGATCCAAAGGAAAGGGTTGCCTATGATGTTTTAAAATTTACTATAGATAGGATAACCAATACTCCTCTCATTATTAGACCAATTAAAAAAGATGTAGTTGAAAGAATGGGAATGTACTGGCGTAAATCAATAGAAGGTAATGGACTTAATATTGATGTTGCTGATGGAAGACCTTTCTCAAGTGAGTTTAGTTTTTCCCGCTTCCTGGTTCCTGCATTAAATATGTATGAAGGATGGGCCTTATACATGGACTGTGATATGTATATACGAACAGACATTAATGAATTATTTGAAGAATACAATATGGATTACTACCCTGTATATTGTGTACAACATGATTACAGTCCTGATGAAACATTTAAGATGGATAACCAAAGTCAGATAAAGTATCCTCGAAAGAACTGGTCAAGCTTTATGCTATTTAATTGTGGACATGCCTTGCATAAACCATTAACTGTGGAGAACGTCAATACAAAAGATGGTACATGGCTCCATCGTTTTCAGTGGTTGCCTGATAAGGAAGCAGACATAGGAGCAATTAAAGAAGAATGGAATTGGCTTGATGGTCACTCTGATGAAAAGATAAAACCAAAGAATGTCCACTTCACAACAGGTGGCCCTTGGTTTAAAGATTGGCAATGTAAGAGGGAAGCCGATGGCTACTATGCATCAGAATGGAATGCAGAGTATTCTTACTTGGTAGGACATAACTTGATAGAGCCGATGCATGTCTAAAATTAAATTTGTCAGTTGTTTCAACGAAGAGTATCTGCAAAATATTGCAATACACTTACTGAATAAAATTCATAAATCATGGCAAGATTCCATAGAGTTTCATTTTTATTATTATGATCTTGACCTAAAGAATTATGCACTTCCTAAAGCTCCCAATATTAAATATCATAATCTTGAAGAAGTTGAAGATTATACTAAATGTATGGAAGACTTTAACATCCATAATGGAACAGAAGGTGGGGCAATCCCATATAATGTAAATTTAGATGCTACAAAGTTTATACCTAAAGTTATGGCATTGACTGAATGTGCATTTAATAGTACAGATGGTTGGCTGTTCTGGATTGATGCAGACACAATGTCAACTAAAAATATTTACGAGAAAGATTTATTATCTCTTCTCCCCGAACATGAAGAGAAATGTGACATGGTATCCCTGATAAACAAGGAAGAAGATTTTGAGCATTTCCTTGAGGGGTTTAATCTTTCTCGTCAAACACCCGTAGAGTTGTTAGGTGATCTACGTGGTGCCTACTTATCAGGAGAGTTTCGTAACTATAGAGAATGGCATGATGGTTTTATTTTTAATCGTTTGATAACCATCTATACTGCTCATGGTATGGCCCTCCATAAAATACCAAAAGAGAACTCTATAGTATCTGATATGTTTATTCATCTTCAGGGTAACACCAATATTGCGTTAAGGGACGAGGATGGAGAACGAGTGTTTGAGTTGTCAGATAATGAAACTTCTCCTGATATTTTACCTAATCGTTACAAACAACTGGCAGATATTATACGACTCTATAAACCAAAGACGTTACTTGAAACTGGTACATGGAATGCTGGACGTGCAATTGAAATGTCTTTAGCTGCCCTTGAGAACTCTGACGAAGTTCATTACATAGGCCATGATTTATTTGAAGATGCTACTATTGAAACTGATGAAGAAGAATTTAATGTTAAACCTCATAATACTTTAGCGGCTGTACAGAAACGCCTTGAAGAATTTAAAGAAATTATAAAGAAAAGAGATAAAAAGAAATTTACCTTTAAGTTACATAAAGGAAATGTTCGTGATACAATAAAGAAAAAGGACTGGCCTATCTATTTAGATGTTGATCTTGCCATGATAGGAAGTGGTAATAGTATAAAGACAGTTGAGCATGAATACAATATATTAAAACATATCCCTATTGTTGTCATGGATCATTACTTTACCAAGGATGAAGATGATAATATTCCTCCCGAAAGATATCATGGAACTAAAGAAGTTTTTAATAATGTTGCCACAAAGAAGGTTGATGCTCAAGAAACAACGGAAGATGGTTGGACAACTTTTGATGAAAAGTCTACCACTCGAAAATATCTTCTTCCCTCTGGAGACAATGTTGTAGGAGGAGGTCATACCCATCTCTGCCTGTTTCTTCACGACACAAAACTGGTAGACTGTCCTGATGAACTAAAACGTGTTCCAATTATTGTTCATCCAAGGGATTGTGTCCCTCAAGATTATATCCAAGATAATATCAAAAGTAATATGAAATTAATTGATAAGGATGCATGGATTGTAAAGCATCCTGCCCATAGGGAAACAGCTATTGTCGTTTCCGCTGGTCCTTATATTGATTTCAAAGAACTAAAGAGAACCATTAGGCAAAATAAAAATTCAAAGGTTGTCTGTGTTAAACATTCTTATCCAATGCTTATAGAGAATGGTATCAAACCTTGGATGTGTGTCATTCTAGATCCCAGATCTATTAATGGAACCAGTACACATGGTATTGTGCGAAAGGATTTATTTAAAGAGATAGATAAAGATACATTGTTTATGGTAGCATCCATGACAGATCCTTCCGTTACAGAATTTTTACAAGAGAATGGATGTAAGATATGGGGATGGCACGCCTTTACCGATTCACTAAGACAAGAGATGGATCAAGGCAAGGAGATAAGAAACCAGAAGGTTCATATAATGGATGAACTTGGTATACCAAAAGGAGCTACATTGATTACAGGTGGTACATGTGCAGCCATGCGAAGTATAGGGATGCTTCATACAATGGGCTTTAGGGATATGCATCTCTTTGGTTATGATTGCTGTATGGATGAGCCAACAGATGAAGATAAGACAGAAACTACAGGAGATATTGAGGGAGGTGAGACACCCAGACCTAAATATTTTCAAGTAACTGTAGGAGAAAATACATATTGGACAACAGGAGAACTTTTAGCAATGGCACAAGACTGTGAGAAGGTGTTTGCAGATGATGGAATGGACGGCGTATTAACCATGCATGGTAACGATACTATGGTTGCTGATCTATGGCAGTTAAAATCTGATAAAGAAACCAGACCTTCCTTTAAGGAATATTATGATAGAACCTAATGTAAATTATAGTAGAGAAAATCCTTCAGAGGATTATGTAAATCTTCTGGAAGAATATAAGCTAATGCATAAAGCTTCTGAAGGAATGTTTAATGGAAGAAGTCTTGTCAAGTTTGTACAAACATTAGAATATTTTTTAAAGAGATATGAATGTGAATCTTTATTAGACTATGGATGTGGCAAGGGAACCCTCTATACTGAAAACTTTAGAAGCGTTACCGAAATTCCTGAAATTAACAAACCATTACAGGATATGTGGGGAATTACCAAATTAAAACTCTTTGATCCTGGCTACCCCCAACATGATAAACTTCCAACCAAAGAAGTATATGATGCTGTGCTATGTACAGATGTTTTGGAACATGTACCCACTGATGATTTAGAATGGGTATTAAAAGAGATACTTTCATTCTCTACTAATCTTGTATTTCTTAATGTTGCTTGTATGGAAGCATTAAAGACATTAAAGGATGGTAGAAATGCTCATGTATCTCTCTTTAGTTCAGACGATTGGTTACAATTTATAGCCTACATCACAGAAGATTTTCCCTGGCTTACTGTATATGTTTTTACCGATGAGTTTAGCCCAGAACTTTTACTAGAAACAAGAGGATTTAAAATTATTCCTCGACCTACTATAATCCCTTTAAAAACTCAAACCGAATAGGAGATAGAAATGGTATTTGGACTTGCTGAATCAGTTGTTGGAGTAGCTGGTAAAGTTCTTGACAAATTTGTTGAGGACAAAGATCTTAAAACAAAGCTTGAAGCAGAGATAAAATCACAAGTCATCTCTCTGGATCTTGCTCAAGCACAAGCCAATATAGAACAAGCGAAACATGCAAGCCTGTTCGTTTCTGGGGCTAGACCTAGCATCATGTGGGTATGTTGTTTTGGCTTGGCGTGGCAATTCGTCCTTCAACCAATAGCAGTGTGGATTATTGCTGTTACAAATTCAACTCTTACTTTACCCCTTATTCCTACTGAAGGACTTATCAGTTTAACGATAGCTCTGTTAGGATTGTCAGCATCCAGAAGTGCAGAGAAATTTAAAGGTGTAGCCAGAAACAATATGAAGCGTCTAAAATAATATATGACCAACTCTATCAAAAAAGTTCTAGCACAAAAAACAAAAGATTGGTATATAAAATGGGTAGCTTCCGTCATCCTTATTGTTGGGATAACCTTAACAGCTAATAACATATACCCACTAAATTTATTCTTTGATGTTGTTGGATTGACAGGGTGGTTTATTGTTGCAATGTTATGGAATGATCATGCATTGATTGTTATTAATTCTGTTTCAATCGTTATATTACTTAATGGAATATTAAATTATTATGTTAAATGACAAGCAAGAAAAGTTTGCACAATCCTACATCTTACATAGGAATGCTACTGAAGCGGCAAAGGCTGCTGGATATGCTGCAAGATCAGCTAACAATCAAGGATATAGACTTCTTCAAGTTGATGAAATTGTAGATAGAATACGTGAACTTGAAAATGAATTAGAAACGTCTGTAGATGTTATTGATGAATTGGAAAATCAGTATGAATATGCTAAAGCTAATGGACATACAAACAGTGCCATCAAAGCTCTTGAATTACTTTCCAGGGTACGAGGGGCAAACTCTGATACCATATCATCTCTAGATGAGGAGACTTTAGAAACATCTATTATAGGATGTCTTAATGTATTGGGTGAAGAAAAGGTTTATGACTTATTAACTAAGTGTAATTTTTATGAGAGGGAAAATAAAGATGAAGATGACGATGAAGGAACTGATGGAACATATGAACTTCCTTTTGAAGGAGATTCGGATACTGGAGAAGAAGATACAGCCGCATGATACTGGACACATACATACAACGATAAGCACATTAGAGAATAGGGTAAAAGAAATACAGAATGAAATACTATTTTATGCAGCTATGGATCAAAATAAGTAGAGCCTTCCTGATTTTCATAAAAAGGCTACAAAAAAACCGCCTAGAAGCGGTCAAGAGGGGCCATGTCGGACCTCTCTGGTAGGGTACTAGCCGAAAAAGGTAGATACGTCTGTAGCACCCCTCCTAGCTCGTTTAAATAGATTTAGTAAAATGGGTTAGTTATATCACCCTCTTCATGCGTTATGCTCTTGACTTCGTTAGGAAAGAAGTGTAAGAGAGTATTCTCCACCCCTATCTTTAGAGTAATTGTACTGGCTGAACAACCAGCACACGATCCACTTAATCTCACATGTACATTTCTAGAGTCTTCATCATAATCTAATAGTTCTATTATGCCACCATGCATGGCTATAGATGGTGAGACATGTTCAGCCAGAACATTTTCAATATCCATCTTTATAGACATCTACTTAGATGCCCACTTGTCCACGCATTTCTTTCCGATGTACATTAGAGCTACAATAACTAATATAATAGATACATCCACACCCCAGCCATAACCAGTAGTCAGACTGACACCACCCACACTTGGTCCTTTATCTGGCTTGGCTATAGTCTGATGGATCTCCACATTATTCTGACCTTCACCAATGTTAATTGTTTTGTTCATCTGTTATCCTATACATAATAGTTTCAAGATAGAGTATGAGAGATAGACATCTCTATTTAGGGGGAGGGTTATCAATGAGACAAGAAGCAATGCCAATACCAATAACCAGTGCGATGACATAGATTAGTAGACCTGTAGTACTCACTCGTATTTATATCCTGAAGGAATTTTAGTATTGCCCTGAAGAAGTTTAAAGATTTGACCATGCTGCGCCATAATCTCTTTTGATTTGTCCTTGCCTTCTTTTATATCTTCCTTGATAATTTGTAACTCTTTCATTACGAGAGCCAGATCAAACTTCATCTTTGCTTGGTTTACTACCACAGACTTTTGTGACTCTTCCTGGTAAAACTTATATACTGTTTCTACCTTACTGTCAAGTTTAGATACATACCATATTAATCCTATGGCTTGTAGAATAACAGCAAATATTAAAGCATAGTTTAGAGGTATGGCTTTCATTTCTTACTCCCGTTATAGATCTTGTCATTAAGTTTTTGCATCTGCATTTCAAGCTGACCTATCTTTAGATCCTGTCTAACGTCACTAGGCAGAGAACCACTACCCCATTTTCCAGCGGGCCATAGCTCAACAAAGTTTGAGTTCTTTCCTACGTCCTTACTAATCATCTTTATTTGAAAGTCGTTATGCTGTACTGATGCACTCAGACCAGCCAGCCACCACACAACAGCAGCAGCCTGAACGAACAGACCAACAGCCAGAGGTATGATAAATTTATGATCCATATTAAATTGTCCTATTAAATAATTTTTCACTATGTTTATCGCCTAGTGTTTCCCCTATCCAATTAGTTTCAACACTAGATGGTTTGATACCATCACGCCAATACTGAACTGACATAAAGCTTCCACCTTTAGGACCACTATACCCACCGTGAATATCGTCTGGACGCACTCGTAACGTAAGATTTTGGCATCCAGAATATTTACCACCCTTTTCTTTAGGCGTCATTGCATCTTCTATTTTATCTGCTAATACTGGCTTACCTTTATGGGTTAGTAGAACGCCCCACATGCCAACTTCATAACTGTCTACATTAGGATGTTTATGTTGTGGTATTACAACATTAGGTGCAAGCAAAAACAACTGTACTTGAAATTGCCCTGTTCTATAAAGAGTAATGCCATGAATGCCATCAATAATCGTAATTGGATTATCAACTGGTACAGACCAAGCCTTCGGTCTTTTTTCATCAATAATAAACCATTTAAGAAAAGTAGATAGAATATCTGTATGTGTCTGACCAATACAGTCTACATGCGTAAGCATTATTTATAACTCCATATCCAGGGGCGGGGACTTCGATCACTGTCTTCCATCATGTCCAGGTGTAAGAACCTTTTAAGATGTGGTCCTCTTTGTGACACACCTATACCCGTAAAGCCGTGTATGATAGCCAACCTTAATAGTCTGTATGCTTCATGACCTGATACAACTACATCAACTGCTTTACCATACATGTGTGCTGAGTTGGTACTCCCACCTATGACTGTGTTATATGCCCTGTCTCTATAGCCAGAAGATATTACCATTGAATTATTATAGTCTTTTCTTAGTCGGACCAGAGCTTCCATAAAAGCCTCATCCATATTACATTCACCTGTCCCATCACATCTCAATTCGTCTTCGGTGAAGAACTCCCAATTAGCCACGGCCAATCCTTTCAAGAATATTATCCATCTTATTATCAAGTCTATCAAATCTGTCCATTATTTTTTCTATGTCTCTTTCTACTTCTATCTTGGTAGCATAGGTCTTTGGTATCTCTTCTCTTGTTACACTAATAAGTTTTCTAAGATCAGAGAGTTGTGCTGCTATTCCCCGCACCCACCAGAGAAATCCCCCGATAGCTAAACTTAATACTGCATTCCATAACATTGTTGGATCACTTGGCATTATCGCACTCCTGTTTCTGAACCAACATAAGACCTGTATATATCAAATATATCTCTTTGGGCCTCTCTTATTGGCGGCATTGAACCTGTTCTTTTCTTTGTTGACAGTCCCCATTTATATACTTCATTCATTTTAGGTGGAGCGGGAACAAACACACCTCTATCCATAAGATTTAAAAGTAAACGCTTATCCAGACGATTAGAGAATAGCCCATCATCTGATACAGCATTTATAATCTGTCCTTTTGAAAGTCCAAGGCTCATTGCTTTTGTCAGGAGAAGATGCATTTCTCTTGCCTTTTCATACTCCTTTGCCAGACCCTCTGCATAAGCATCCGAAAGTTCTGTAGCAGTTATTGGAGTTCTCTGCCTGTAAGCTCTCTGGAAAGTTTTACCAGACGCTCCCATATCTCTTTTAATATCATTTACCTTAAAGCCAAGAGTATCTTTTATATCTATCTCCTGTGGTTTAACTCCCAGAAGACCCATCCACTGATCACCAGCATATACTTTCCTGCCTGAACGAGTAATGCCAAACTCCTGCCCAGGAAGATTATATGCTCCCGCAACATCTCCCATAGATTTAAAAAGTCCAGGCTCAAAAGCTTTGTACATGGTTTCCACACCAGTTCTAAAGTTTTGACCCGCTGAGTCTCCCTCCTCAAAGATCTCTCTGCCAAAGTTATCCCTGTTAAATGTTATATTGTTTATGGCCTCAAACAGCATTGAAGGACCAAAGGTTTCTTTGAGAGGACGCCACACCGATTCAACGATAGCATCATCAACAGCCAGATCTGGATCTGCCCCACTGGACAAGGCTCTCATTCCAGCACGTATGGGGTCCATTAGCTGCGCCCAGGGATTTAGATAACTTAAATTAAGCCTTCTGACCTTACCATTCTTAGGCGCACTAAGATAAAGAAAGGTCGATCCTTTTTCCCAGGGCTGGTCAAAGGCTTCAAATCCTTCTCTTATTGTAAAGGGAAGTTCTTTTCCATTCTCATCTACTGCTTTATCTTCCATACCCCAGGCCATAGACGAGGCAAGAGCCAGAGCAGGAGCCGCTGATTGAGCAGCAATAACAGAACCAAGCCTACGTTCACCAGCCTTTGCCTGTGCCTGTCCTTTTAACTGTCCTTGAATAACTCTTTCCACCATGTTACCTTCAGCATCCTGAACCATCTCTGTTGCTGGTTGCTTCAGTGCCATAAGCTTACGACCTTCTCTCATATCCTTCAAAGCAGTTTTGATAATATTTTTCTGTGTTCTTAGCATCTCCGTTGTAAAAGCCAGGAAGTCAGCAGCAGGAAGAAGTCTCATGGCTCTTACAAATTGAGGAACACCTGCATAATTCTGCATATGCTTCGACACCTGATCGGCTGCATATCTATCCAACTCTGTTAAAGTTACTTCAACACCATCTCCAGTTCTAAATTTTCGGTAAACCCCTTCTGGGTTAATACCCTTATCTATAAGAATCTGTCTGTAGGTTGCCTTCTCATTCATAAAAGCAAACTGTTTCCACATATCATCCATTGACTGATAGAACTTAACTGCTTTAGTATTTAACTGTTTCGCTCTGGAAGTTAAACCTTTCTTTGTTTTAACGGCAGAGTTTGTCAAATTCCAAAATGATTCATCACCAGCATCTTTCAGGGCTGCTCTGAATGATCCTATATCTGTACCACTCTGAAGATAACCAAGAGCTATTCCTTTTTCTATCTCAGCATTAAGTACTTCATCAGACCAAGTATACCAATCCCTAGATATTTTTCTAATTTCTTTTAAAGCTGAAGGTCTCATATAGCCAGCACCTATAGACATCCATGCCGCTCCAAGAAAGTTACGGGCTATTGCTGTAGGACTCCAAACAGTTTTGGCTGCTCTGGTATGTCCCTGTAATGCCAGATACCCTTGTATTGCTTTAGGAAGTTTCAAACTAAATTCATTGCCATTTAATATGGCATCAGCAATTTCTTTGTGGGCATACATTCCTGTTAATGGACTTTGTATTCCTTCCTCTGATACCTCTCTGGCAAAGGGATCATTAATACTGCCTCTTGTTGGAAGCTTTGATTGAAGTTCCACCATCTCCCTTCCAACACCTTTTGCAACTGTGGGAGCAACAGCCCCTTCTATTAAACCAGCATTAACAAGATCAGCAATTTCTTTTTCGTAGTTACCCTGTTCTACAGTTTGACCAAGCCTCATCATGGTCCTGGAATAGTTGGTAAAGGGATCTTCATACTCCCCCATTAAAGACCTGATTACTTTTGGTACATCCTCTCTCTTGCTTAATATTTTAAAGGGGGCTTTCCCCAACGCAGCATTATCAAATATTTCAAAGAGAGCTTCCTCTCCATTTACATCAAGAATTTTATTAAGATTAAAATTAATAGAACCATTCTGACCCATATAAGAATCATATAGTTCTTTTTCAGAAACAGTTAGAGAATCCATTCCTTCAGACCTACTCTTGGCTAGCACTTTTGCAAAGGCAGGATTGGAGATCTCTGCTTGCCCTATGAAGAAGTCACTGGCCTCTTCCTTGACTGTATCGGATACAGTGTTTCTCCAGTTAGGATTATCAAAAACTTCATAGGAACGGGTTACATAAAGCTCTCCCTCTCCCATTAAGTTAGCCCTTATTTTTATATCAAGATCAGAGCCTTTCTTTATTACACCACTTTTTAATAACTGATCCTGCAACTCAGAAGTATCTGCCCTCATTTCCCTCAATTCTTTAAGAACATTAACTTTTCCTGCTTCTGCCAAAGCATTCAAAGCTTCCTCATCACCAGCATAAGCCCTGTTAAATCTTTTCATCTCTTCTTCAGAAAAGTTTTTCAGAGTCTTTACCGAATAATCCTCTTTGATTGCATTGGTAAATCTTTTAAATCTTGTTGCTATCTGTCTTTCCAGTCTTGTTCGTTCAGAATCAAGCCTTCTACGTGCAATCGAAGCTTTTTCAGTTGCCTCATCAGTTACGCCCCTTATTGGATTAGTATATATACCTCTTTTAACTCTTGCAATAGTTTTTTGTAATACTGTACGTGGTTCAGCAGGAGCGTCTGGCACTGCTCTGGGAAGATGTCTGATTTTTCTTGCCTTGTAACTACCAGGACCAACTCTTTCCAATCCAGCAAAACCTTCTTTAAAAAGAGTCCGATCTACTTCTCCAAAAGTTTCCTTGGATATATCTCTACCAGTAGTTAAAAATAGATCTCCATCCTCACTTAAATCTCTTTGGGCCTCTCGTATTATTTTTTGTATTTCAGCCTGACCAGCACTTCTACCCATTTTAACATCAAGTCGGGGACTAAGCGAAGTAGCGGCTTCTTTCTCAAGATCCTGTAAAATTTTATTTTCTCTTAGTGCTTTACCCTTCATAAGTTTTTGAGCAGGTGAACCCAAAAACGGGACATACCCACCAGAACCCAGAACAGCATATGGGACGCCACCAGCAAGCCCCATTAAGAAAGCTTGACCATAATCAATTTCATCGTCTGCTCCCTCCCACCTGTCAACATCAATATCAAAAGACTGTTGAGCTATATCATACGCACCCATCTCAGCGAAACCAACACCATAACCAGTCAAACCACGATTAATAGCTAGATTTTTTGCAGCCTCTTTACGGGAAGCTTTCAAGATAGATTCGTCTACAGCAGCAGTAGCACCTTTTTTATGAGCGACCTTCTCAGCTACCTCTTTAGATACTTTTCTTTTAATCAATGATTTTTTTAATTGATCCTTAAAAGCATACTTAGCCGCAAGAGCCGCACCTTTCTGACCAAATATTTTAGGCAGAATACCTGTCCCAAAGGTAGCTACAGCAGCCGCTACTGTTGTAGGATCAGTGCCAACCTGATAAAGAGCATTGAAGAAAGAACCAACAGTAGGATCTGTATTATCCCACATATCCAGTGAATCAACCCATGCCTGTTTAACTTCGTCTGACCAACCACCAGTATCCATAGCAGTCAAACCAAGGTTGGTTAAGTCGTTGGCAAACTTGGAATGTCTGTTTCTTAACCAGTATCCAAGTTCTTGATTTGATCCTCTGAAGTCCTCACCCTCTTCATTCTTGAAAATTATCTTGGCATTCTTTAACCAATCCCTGTTTCGATCAAGACCTTCCATTGTAAACTTCTGATCTGTATCAGCTTCAGGTGTTGCTCCTACTTCTGTGCCTGTACCTACGGCAGGCATACCAATAGGATTCTCGGCCATGAATTTATCTACATCAAATCCTGTTTCTACAGTAGTTGAATCTGGTGTTCCAGAAACTCCTGATGTCATACCTATAGGATTTTCGGCTATGTATTTATCTACATCAAATGATGGCGACTGAACCATTATTATTAATCCTTTAAATTATATAAAGCTTACTTTATTTCACCTTTTTCTATCTTGGTAGCTAATATCTCCATATATCTTCGATATGTTGCACCTGCCGCATTAGTACTTTTTGTTGCTATATAAGCTTTGTTAGCCTTTTCTCTAGCCGCTGCTCTATAGGATGCTACTGCTGGACTCATTGCTGCACCCTTTATCATACCCAATCCAGTTAAAGTATTATCAATCCTATCATATCCTATATTTAATTCATTGGTTTGCTTAGGGTCTAGCAGACCCGCTTGACCAGCTTTCGCTAGTGCTTCCTCAGCTAGAGCCAGTTCCTTTTTAATTTGAGCCTGTTTAAACTCATATTCTGCATCAGATAATAGTGTTTTTCGAATCCGTGCTGCATTTTCAGCAGGTAGTTCTGCAAGTTTCTTTTCTAAATCAAATTTATTAGTCAACTTCTTAAGATCTAATTTTTGTTTCTGAGTTAGGTTAGCAGCCCTGGCTGTAAGAGATTTTTCTTTTGCACTTATTCGAGCAGTACCAGTCTCCTCCTCAATATCCCTCATTACATCTTCTCTTTCATCTTGAGCTTTTGTAAGAGCTTCACTACCAGAAGCAGCACCTAACATTACTCTTTCCAGCAAATTCCTACGAGGAGAACCTGGTGGAGTAACAGCCAGTAATTGTTGAATGGCAGCAGGAGCAAAGTCTTCACCAAATATACCTCCTCGTCTCCTTGTCTCACCTCTCATC
>VTLG01005256.1_pt1 | contig 30314 bp, 42 predicted proteins | sample 4694571 | NCBI WGS metagenome assembly VTLG01 (sample SAMN12604809, study PRJNA352737) | marine metagenome | biome: ENVO:00000447; feature: ENVO:00000209|ENVO:00000569|ENVO:01000036; material: ENVO:00002151; isolation source: viral sequences binned using virsorter ...
GCCCCCTCATCAACAATCCGCACAACGCACGAGGTCACGTCTTTACCCCTCGCATTCGTGCCAATCCGTACACCCTGGAGGGAAAAACCGTATTCTCCAACGATCTCAAGTTCCCGCTGTTTTGTAACCTTTGCACACGAAAAATCATCGCCAGCAACGACCTCTATTTCTGTGTCTGTTGCCGCTCGCAGAGAGCTATGGCCCCTCGCCCCTTTTGCTTCATCTTTTCCCGTATGGTGAACAATCAAGACGTGCGCTGAAACAGCTTCGCGCAGCCGATCTACGGCTCCTATAAAGGCCGTCATGTCCTTTGGGCCGTTTTCATCGCCACCAGCCAAAGCGCGGGACAACGTATCGACAACGACCATCTTGACGTTGCCCAAACGCCTTGAAGCCATCCGAACCGTGTTAATGAGCTTTTCTATATCGTCATTGAGAAAATTGATGGCTACCGGCACGACGGAAAAGGGTATTTTTTCTGCAACATTATAGTGATCCCGAAAGGCGACAACGCGATTGCGAATGCCATAAGAACCCTCCATTGCAAGGTAAAGTACGCTGCCTTGGTCAACTTCTAGCCCTCGCCAGTTCCAACCCAAGGCCACGTGCAGGGATAAATCGGTGGCAAAGAAGGTCTTTCCCGAATTGCTGGGGCCATACAGAACGGACATTTGCCCGTTAATGAGTAAATTTTCGACAAAATCATCGCCAGACACAGCCTCAACCATGTCATCGGCGTCGATTGTCTCATAAACCTCAATTAATCCCTCAGTCTCTTCAATAGCCGGAAACTTTAAAAGAGCCTCACGATACCCCTCGTTGACCTCAAGCCAATCTGAAGAATCTGCTTTGTTCTCCATGCCAGCACAGATATTACAGATACGGACACTTTTCGCCGTGCCAAACAGGGCTTCTGCGACCTCGTTTGCATGTTTTATGCCGCGCTCATCATTATCAGGCACGATATAGACATCTTTATCCTTGAAATATTGTGTGTTTTCTTCTTCCCACTTCCGCGCTTCACCGCCCACATTGGTTGTGGCAACCATGCCCGTCTTTTTGGTGACGTTTAAACAGTCCTTCTCACCCGCAACGACGACAATTTCCTCTGCTTTGATAACAGAAGGCAAATTATATAAAACCATTGGCAAGCCGGAGTTTTTAAGTCCCCAAATCCAGCCACCCTTGCCATCAGGCCGACGCTGGCTAAAGTCATGCCCCGCATAACGCACAACTTGAAATAAGAAATTTCCTTTTGCATCCACATAATCATATTTATCGACAATAAGGCGATATGAGCGATATGCAGCTTGCAATTCTTCTTTTTCTTTCCTTTGATCGACAAGCCAGCCGCCTTCTTCATCCTCAAAGTCAAACCATGCGCCTGATTTTGTATCGACAGTTTTTGAGCCATGCTGACCAAAACGCAATTCCTTGTTCGTAGACAAAGCAGTGTTGGGATCACCGAATTTTTCCCGCGCAGCGTTTTCGATGTCAATCGTCATCGCTCTGCCTTAGTTGGTGAGCAACGAGATAAAAAGCACCACAACCAGTACACGTTAAATTGCTCTCAATCAGATATTCGTCGTTGTACTCGCCATTTTCGAGGTCGTGGTCCCCTCCCCAAATAACTTTGGAACCGCAAATAAAACATTTTAAATTTTCAGTCATCTAAAAAGGTATCTCGTCATTCAGTTCAACTGAGGCCCGTTCTTCTGCCATGCGTCCAATCACGCACCGCAAAAACGCCAACCATTGATCCTTGTTTAGTTTTGCAAGGTCAGTAGTGTTAATGGATTCCAGATATTCCCCGCCAGCCTTCCCAGAGGCTAAAAGCATTTCATCTTCTTTTGCTGTCCAATCCATGTTCTTTGTCCTCCAAAGGTTCAAATGCTCCATTGAGCAAAAATAAACAGTCTTTCCACTTTCACCCGCCAATCGCGGTACAAAGGCAAATCCGCGCTCACATCGAAAGCAAACCGCGCAAGCCATCAGACACCGCTATCAAGCCAGCGGGTGCCATCCTCCAAGCAATATGTGACCGCTTCATCGTCAACCGTCACAACCTCGCCTTTGATAAAAGCAGGTCGATAACGCTGGTCTGGACAACCCTCACGCTGTTCAGAAACAGTCAGATTCTTGTTATGCTTTTTGCAACGCCAGTTCGCGTTTTCGGTGGCTTCGGAAAAAATACAGGTCCGGCAATTTCTATCCGGCGCTTTTTGACCGTGACAAATCTCTGTCAGGTTACACCAACGGCAAATAAAATAATCGGGATTTTCTGAAATGCGATTGGGTAATTGATCTGGATTTTCAATAATACGCTCTGCACGACGCGCATAAAATTCAGCCTTTGATTTGTCAAAATTTGTCCTAACAGCATCCCAATCTCGCCCACCCGCAGATGCAACAACAATGTATCCGCGCTTCATACCGCGATACAGCATGTATAGTTGATGCTGGGCAAAATACATTTCGCTCCAAGCCTCTAAGGTTGCCTTCTCCCCTACCTTTTGTTTCAGCTTCCGAAACTCAGCCAACCTTTTGTCACTTACAGATTTACATTCAAGAACATGCCAAGTTTTCGGCGCTTGTTTTAAACCAAGAATTTCTCCATCCAAATGACCGCCAAAATGCCCACCAAAATCACCGACTTCGATCTGCTTGTTTGTATCGGGATCATTGGCAATCACGGTCAAGCCATCAACCATACGCAAACGCTCTATAATCAAATCTTCTGTTCGATGACCGTCTGCAAAATTCTTTAACGTGTTCGCCGTAAACTCTTCTTTGCCAGCAAGATAAAACCCGTAATAATTTTTCCTCTCACAGCCACCAATGCCAGACATGCCCAGATAAGTGCGCCCCGGTCTTGCGTTCTCGCGCTTTTCCAAGGCAAGGTCTGCGGCCTCAAGCGTTGGATCATTTATTTGTATTTTTACCATGAGCTAAAAAATGGGGGGGGGAATGCACCCCCCCCCTAGTACCTAAGACCAAGGGGCTGTCGAGGTGGCGGGAGGTGTAACCGCCTCATTAGCTGGCGCTCTGGGGGGCGCATTGTTGGCCTTAGTTGGCGATAAGAAATCTTTAACCACGTTTTTATCGGGGTATCCTGCGGTGCCAGCTTTTATGCCAACATCCAGTAAAACCTCACGGCCTAAAATCTGGTCAGTATCGGTCACTTGACCACTGACACCACAAATAGCACCCAGCTTGTTAAACTCTTTCTGGCTTATTTCACGGGAGCCATTACTAGGATTCCAGAGATTAAAAATGTGCCAAATGTGGCGCGAGTTTTCTAAGATAAACTCGACTTCCAGATAATTATTACCTTTTTGAGAGGTTTTCTCTTCAGCCCCCGCGACCTTGGCTGCGTACTTACCTTTCGGAAGAAGTTCTCCCATTGCTGGCGCTGAAACATTATTGGGATCAATAGTGATCGGTTGTGATAGGGCAGTCATTTCGCACTCTCCTTTATTGCGTTTACAAGTTCTTTCCATTCAAGAGGTAATTCTTCTGGTATCGCGTATCGGGTTTTGCCGACATAAGCTGGCCTCGCGCCAAGCTGTAAAACACGCTCACCTGTTCCAACGGCACGTTTGCGTTTATTGCCAAAACCCGTATCTGTTTCGGTAATGACGGTGCGATAATTGCAATAGCCGATAATATCAGAATGCTCGCTCACCAGTGCAGCAGCCGCTTTGTGAAGTTTTAATTCATAACGGTCAAAACTTTCCTGATCCGGCGGGTCATGCCGTTTTATTGCGGAATGGGCAATCAAAACGACAACCATTCCTTTGAGTTTTCTTAAAACTTCCAGCTTTGATAAAAGGTCGCGCCAAATTTCAGCCGCAAAAGTGTAGCCTTTCCCATATCCGGGTTCTTCAATACTTTTCAGTTTGTGAATATCGCAAACCTTTTTCCATACCAAAGGTTCAAGCCAATCGAGCGAGTCAATGACAACGGTTTTGAATTTATGGTCTTCCTTTGTCAGTTCTTCGATTGCTTCAACAACAGCATCATAACTTTCCATTAAAGGAAAACGGTCAGCGCCAATAACGCCAATCCCATCTTCAGTCGGTAAAAAAATTGCATTCGGCGCTCCGGCTGCAAAGGTACTTTTGCCAACACCAGCACCGCCATAAATTGTAATGCGTGGTGGTTCCAGTTTTGGCCCACTAATAACGTCACTCAGTTTCATCTTTCTCTCCTTCTGCTAAACCCGCTTTCTGAAATAAATCGATCAATGTGTTTTCCCGTAAAACGTACAGTCGTTGGCATCGGTCTTGCCTGATAGCAACAATGTCAGCATCGTCTTGTTCCATAGCGTCATACAAAAACTTAAAGCCGCTTTTCTTTCTTTTGCACTCCACGCTGTAAGGCCCAAGGCGCACATCGCCAGCAAAATCTTCGCCAAGCTGGTTTTTGTATGCGCCTGATCCAAAGACACGCCGACTTTTGACCCCAACACGGGCAAAGGCTTCCTTGACTTCATTTTCAAGCTCTCGCCCTCTCGCCTTGTTCCTTGCACTCATGGTGCCTCTCGTATGCTTGTTGATGATCGTTTGCCGTAACTTTGCCGTCTGTAACTTTAAAAATTCTGCGGCATAGCTTTGGCCCTGGACGCATTTTCCCGTTTGCGTAGTAATGAACTGATGGTCGGCTGCATTTGAATAATCGGGCCGCTTCCGAAAAATTTAGGTCTTGTTCTTGAAGCCAATCATTTAATAGCAAAGCGTAATCCTTTAGTTACGTTTCGTAATTATGTCATCTTTTATCACGGTGTAATTTTTCGTGACAACTACTTTTTTTTGCTGTAGCGTCATTTTGTACAAAAAGGTAACTAACGGTGTACCTTTTGAGTAAAACGTACACGAGGAGGGGAATTTTAGTGTCAAAGAATAGGATAAGTGTGCTGTGCGCTGAACATGAAATTTCGGTGGCACAGTTGGCTCGGCAACTGGAAATAAACCCAGCAACACTCCGAACTTATAAAAGACAAGAACGACAACCACGCTTAAAACTGGCGCAACGAATTGCAAATGTTTTTTCGGTCAGCGTTGAAGAAGTTTTAGGAATTTCTGAAGAAGATGATTTATCCTCAATTTCCGAAACCTTTACTATACCTTTATATGGAAGCGCTGAAGCGGGTTTAGGTAGTGACGTGACTAATGTTGCCAGCCCCGTTGACTTTATTGATCCACACCCTGCTATTCGCAACAATAAAGGTGGGTATGCTTGTTATGTCGTTGGTACATCAATGGAGCCACGTTTTCAGCAAGGCGAGATTGTCTATGCCTCTCCTGGTCGTCCACCCAAGCAAGGGGATGATGTTATTGTCCAGATGAAAAAAGGTGAGGAAATCACAGCAATCATCAAAAGGTTTATAAGTCTGGATGACGCAGGAATTACCCTCCATCAACTCAATCCCGATTCCGAAATTACGATTGATAAAACTGAAATTACGGCTATTCACGTAATCATCGGAAATTACGTTTCGTAATTTTTATTGACACTTTTTAATTTTTAAAGATATACTGCTTTCTGGACGTCAGGGGGAGGTCACTTCCACTGATTAGAGGGGCTTGGGGTTTTTTACCTTTTTCTTCCCCAAGCCCTTTTTAAAAGAGGGAAGCATGAACGGTCTTTTATCATTTGAAGAAGCATCTACGGCGCTTTTCGGACGGGCAACACGCACTGAACGCAACCGTTTAAACAAGTGGATCAATCAGGGATATATCTCTGCGATTCGTGATGAACGGAGAACTTGGTTTCCTCGCGCTGAAATAAAAAGACTTATAGGGGAAAAGGATGAAACCGATTTGTCCCAAATGCCACGGTAATCATTTTTACATGATGCACGACAAACGCATTCAGTGTGATTGTGAAGGTTACGACGAAATTAATAAGCCCATTCATTACAACAATGGGGGAGATGAACCGTACCCTTTTATCGAAAGTTGGGACATGAATTACGCTGAAGGCAACGTAATTAAATACGTTGTGCGTTATCACACAAAGGGAGGGGTTAAGGATTTAAAAAAAGCACGTTGGTATCTGGATAAATTAATAGCGGAGGCGGAAAAAAATGATTTCTAAAATTTTAAACTTCTTTGCAAAAAAGCATCCAACACTCAAACAAAAACTCATTTTGGTGGCGGTTAGCTCTTCAACCTTTCGCAGTAAATTTTAATGAAACGAAAAAAACCACCAATAAGACGACGCCCACAACTGAGCAAAATGGCAAGTGAGGCACCGTTGGCGAGTGATTGGAAACCTTTGCCGAAATGGGAGATTGAAGGAAGATTTGAAGATCACCCTGATGCTGATAAAGATAGGTTGCCTCGGTGGAGAACCAGATAAAATGCCCGGAATGCGACGGCACAGGGTTTGTTTTCAACGAATACACCGTAGGTGGCGTGACTTCTAATGGCCCTTGGCAGGGTTATCGTGAGTGTCGTTCTGAGTGTGAACTTTGTCGAGGGTGGGGCCAGATTGACGCATCCACCACTGTTCGCCCACTTTTTCCATTAAAGAAATAAATTCTTGAACAAAATCTTCTGCCTGTTTTAAAGTTTTAAATTCCCAACAAAATATCTGATCGTTATTCTGCGTTGCTGTGACATCGTAGCAGAGATCGTGTTCTTCGTGTATTGTTATAAAGTTCATAAAAAACCTCCCATGTCAGATTTTATTATCAATCCAACACGAGAGACTTTTCAACAACTATCGTATCCCAAAAAAGGTTACCATTATTGGTTACCATTATTGGTTACCATTTATGGGTACCATTATTGGTAACTATTTTACGAGATAAGGGTGCTTGATTTTTTCTCCAAACTCTGTTCCTTTGAGAATTTGTTCAAGGTCAAAAGTGGTGTGGGCAAAAATGGTATTTGGCAATTGACGTTTACATAGCCGATCAAACTTACTTAAATTTGTTATCAAAGTGCTTTGCTGTAGTTTTTCGCCTTTAGTTTTTGTCGGATCATCATGAACTCGCAAAGCCTCAATCACGCTCATTTTTGCCATTTGGGTCTCATAAGCCGCAACCGTTTTTATAGTTGGAAACAGAACTTTTACTCGATTATCTGATTTTTGACTTTCTTGAACAACCGCATCGACCTCAAGGCATTTTCTAATCATTTCAGCAGCCTTTTTATGTCCCAGTTTTCGAGCAATACAACTACTTAGAGTTGGTATCCCTGCATAAAAATCAACCATAAGGACGTTTTTCATAATTGTTTTCGAGTGAGATTCTTGAAAAACTTTTAAAGGATGCTCAACCTCTAATTCTTGGTTTCGTTCTGCGAGTTTGAGATTTGCCCAAGTTGTTGCGCTGAAACTTTTTCTGAACTCGTCGGCTTCAGTGAATTTCCAAGTTACTTTATCTGTTGGTTTATTTTTGTACTCTTTAACATTTAATTCTCTCAAAGATATGTTCTTATAATATTCCATTATACCCTCCCTATTTTTAAGTCTTTAGCCCGTGAACCCACAGCCCTGCTTAATTCTGCGCCTATTGTTCTATTTCTTCGTGGATCATTCAACCAGTGACCATAAACTTTTTGTGTGAAAGCAACGGAGTGATGGCCCATCCAATATTGAATCTCTACGTCTTTTGCCGTCGTTTCATAAATCAGAGTGCTTGCGTAGTAGTGCCTGAGATCATACATCGTTATGCGTTCAACCTCTGCCTTCTCACACGCTGGTGTAATTATTTTTCGATTCCACTTTGTGTTATCGCACACAGCGCCAACGCTGTTTGGAAAAACCAGTCCTTGTGATCTCTCTTCTATTGGCTGCGAAACTTGCCACCGCCGCAGGGCATCCCTTAAATCATCACACAGAGGCACAACCCGACGTGCTGCACCTGTTTTTCCACTTCCGAGCGATCCATCTTTTCGCCTTCCATAAATGACAGCAACGGCCCCTGTTTCGTTATGTCCTCCAAAATCAATTTCATTCCAGTGTAACCCTGCTATTTCGCCTGGACGTAACCCTGTCTGACTTGCCGTCTCGACCATCAGTTGCCATTTGGGACTTTTTATATGCTCGACAATTTTATCCAACTCTGAGTTGGGAACCCGCCGCTTTACTGGTTCCTCAAAATCCATTTCTTCAAGATCAATGTATTTACTGACATCAAATTTTAAAATTTTCTGCTTTATTGCCCAGTAAAAAACCATCTTCAAAGATTGTATATATTTGTCGCGGGTACTTTTGCTTCCAATCTTTTTGTTATTGTGAAACCAAACATTTAATGATTTTTCCAAATCAAGACTCTCAAAATCAGCCATCTTTACATTGCCAATTTTTTTCAAAGGAACTTTGCCAACCAGATCATCAGCAACATCAATATAATCGACATTCATTAAATTCTCTAAATGGCTAGACCTGTCTGTAACCATACTCGGTTGTACTCTCCCTTTCGTGTGACCTTGCGTTTGATATTTTTTAAGGAAACCAGATACAAAAATTTTCTTTTTTGTTTGATGGAAATAGTCCTTGTCGTAAGTTCCAGCACATTCGGCAAAAGTTTTTGCGTTAACAATTTTAACAAAAGTCTTATTTTTAATATCTACTTCTGCTGAATCATAACATCGTACAGCTTCCGCTTCTGTTTTGAATAAAGGTCTACCACCTCCAAATTTTTCTAACCGAGCATAATAACGATTGCGCTGCTCTCTAAATCCAACTTTTTTTAAATTTACTTTACTGATCTTACCCATAATTCTCTCCTTTATGGCGTAATGACGATAAATTACTATACGTCAATTTTTGTTACGTTTAAAGCCAAAAAAAAGCCAAAACGACCAACTGACTCTTTTGGTACCAAAAGTAAACCGAGAGATTTTGGTACCAAAGCTGGTACCAAGCCTAGAAAAGGCTTTAAGAAATGCGGCTAAGTCATTGAAATCATTGGTGGGCCCGGCAGGATTCGAACCTGCGACCAACTGATTAAAAGGCCTAAAATGCCCTTAAAAAAACCAAATGTTATCAATAACTTAACCGAGCAACCTCGGTTAACTAACGAAAAGTATGGTACGTGAGGGAAGTTGGGAGAGCAAGAGGAAATTTGAAGGAACAATTTTTTTGGTACCAAAATTGGTACCAAATGATTTAGTCAGTTGGTTCATTGAGTGGAGGTTTAATATAGACGTTTCGTGTGTCGGCATCCACATACGCCATTCGGACGTTTAAACACTTCTGTAAAGTGCTTCTTTTTCTGTAAATTCGGTCGGGTTTTGTTCTACCAGGATTAACACGGAAAGCATCGCTCTTACTGTCGAGTAAGACAACCTCGCCTTCCTCATTAATGCAAATTAAATCGCATGGCCCCTGATGGGCCAGTGGTCGAAAGATATAGTAGCCAAGCCGCATCATGTGTTCAGTTAGGATAGCCTCGCAGACTTGCCCAAGCTGATGCTTATCCGTCGGCAATCGCTGCCAACCGTTGCGAAAGCCTCTCTGCCCTTTGCGGCGTTTGCTCATGCCACCGCGAAATCAGCATCTCAATGCTTGCTTCGCGCCACTTTCGTTTCTTTATAAGATCGTTAGTTTTCCGAAATTTCATAAGGCGCGGCATTCCTAGTTGAAAACACATATTTGCAATGATTTTTCGCGCTTCATCTGGAAGTGAATCAAAATCAGTAAAAATTATGTGACAATCTGCGATAGTGTTTTTTATATCTTGATCGAAAAGTTCATTAACTCTTTCTTCAGTAATTTTCGTGCCGACAGGCAAATTATATTCTGGCTCATGCCCCAAGCATAAGTGGCCTATCGCACACGTTTTAAATCCCAAATGATCCAAATATATTTCATGCTTGACCCCCTCATCAGCCGCAATTTCTTCACGCAATTCTTCGAGAAAAGTCATTTTTTAATCCTTGCTCGTGCCTTGCTCATCGCACGGTTGCCAAACCAAAATGCAATTATTGCGCTAAAAATTGCTTGTGTTTCCTGATCCCAAAGCTCCAGCATTCCAGCAGACAAATCCATCCCATGCATGGTCACCATACTGTAAAGCATGACGCCTTTGATCGTCGCAAACAGGGCAAAGAAGGAGTAAGTAATGACAGGGCGCACAGAACCGCGCAGACCGTTGACAAATTTTCCAGAGTCAATTCCGGCATCATGTTTATAAAGCCCCTTTGTTTCTTCAATTTCTGCTTGTGCGTCTAGCTCTTGAATTTTTAAAGTTGAAAGTTGGCTTGCATATTTTGCCTTTGCTTCCAGCATTTTAAGTTCTTGAGCGTCTGCCTGTTTCTGTTTGAAATACCCAAGCACCTCTGGAACAATAGATGTTCCAAAGCCTAGCAAAGTTCCAAGTAATGAAATCATTATTTTCCTTTCGCCATCCAAGCACTCATACCCATAAACGCACCAACAACACCAGCTTGCCCGATATAGAAAAGTCCAAATAAATCAGACAAAGCCTTGATCCGCGCATCAGGGAAAATTGGCAGAAATACAGCGAGGGTAAAAACGATCATTGAAACCATTGCCACCCACGCCATATGACGTTGAGCATCCATTTTTTCTCGCATTTCAATTGCTTCCAAGGCTTTTATTTCTTGGTCAGAAACAACGCCATCACCGTCGAGATCAAGTTCATTAAACTCGCTATCATTCTCTAATTTTTTTTGGGTCATAAGATTATAAAAATGTGGTTTTTAAAAATTTCTCGAATTTGCTTTCGACTGCTTGCAAAAACTTCGAGAGCAATATTTGTTTTTAAAGTCTCGTCAAAAAGTTGAATTGTGTATTTTTTCATCGTTTTAAAAGAGGATTATCTAAAGCTCGTTTAACCTGTTTTTGAATCCTTGCCTCCAGAGCATCGAGTTTTTCATCAACCGAATTAATCTTTGAATCAAAACGCTCACTTGCAGAAGATATAATGTCGCGCATTGTTTTCTCGGCTTGTCGCATTGCGGCACGGGTTTCGCTATCAGCCGACCGGCTTCGCTTATCAACGGCACTAATTGCGCTGTGTAGGGATGCCGCGTCAGCGCGGGTGTCTTGTCGTGTATCCCTAGCAATGGTTTGTATTTCACCAACTCTGGTTGTCGCCGCGCTAAGTTGCTTTTGAATAATTGCTAATCGTTTGTCAAAACCTGATAAATCTGGTGCTGAATAACTTTCTATTTTTTCACGCATATCCATGTAGTCTTTATAAAATTCAAACCCAGCCCAAAGCCCTCCGCCAAGAGTGGAAATTAGCGTAAAAATTACGACTAGTTTGCCTCCTTTAAATTTGATGCCGCCAACTTCAACTTCAGCCACTATTTACTCCACTGACTTTCAACAAGCGCATCGTGTTGACCGTTTGATTGACCGATAAAAGAATAATTATTTGCGATATCAACTATTGAGGGGCCGTCTGGCACGGACGAACTACTGAAAAAATTAGGAACGTCTGGGATCGTTGCGCCTTTAAAAATTTGTCGATTGTCGGCAATCATCCCCATAGCGACCAACGTGACCGTCTGCGCGGTGCCACCATACTTTTGAGAAGGTGCGATATTATCAACGACTGATTGAGCAGCAACCGCAGGGGTTACAGGAACACTAATATTGACGGCTGGAGAATTTGTTGGACCTTGCACTTTTGTTTTTAGACTTGCTTTAGCTTTCGGCTGTTGAACTTTTGCTTCGATTTTTGCTTCAGCTTCGTTGGTTTGTTCTTGCTGAGTTTCGGATGGTTCAACAACAGGCGCAATCGTTGGCGCAGCTGGTGCTTCTGGCTCGACAACAGGTGCTTCGATTGTTGTTTCTGTAACAGGTGCTGTTGTTGTTGGTGAATCAACAGGAGGTGCTGATACGGGCGGAGCACTTGGTGTTTCTACTGAAGAGAATGTTTGCAAAATCGGAATTGTTGTAGAAATTGTTGTTTCAACAGGAACAATCTCAGGTTGCAAAGTAACAACCTCCATGATCGTTGTTTCTGTTTCGGTTTCGATTACATCGCTAATCAGCGTTGTCACATCTTCAGTAACCAACGCAGTTTGATAATCAATTGTCAAACTTGGATTAGAAAATTGCGGTCCATAGTATCCTGTAGGATAACCAGCGTCGATCCCGAACAGAGAGAGAACCCCGGACAGAACACCGTAACTGTTTGAAGCAACCGTATCTGAATATGTAAAATTTCTGATACCTGTCCAATCTAATTCTTCCTGATGGATAAAAGTTTCAACGGTTGTTGCGCCGTCTTTCAGCGTGATCGTAAGTTTAAACATATCACGGCAATCACCAGACTGAAGAACACCATTAGTACAGGATGCTAGTCGGCTATTTGAAGAGTGGCTATTGATGGTTATTCCGCTGTTCAAAGTGAAACCTTGGCGCACTTCTGCTTCCGTCAGCGGCACATCAAAAGTTGAGGTGTATGTGCCACCGCCTTCGTTGGTGCCAGAAGTGCAATACTGACCAGAACTACACCCCCATCCTTGACCTACTGAAGTTCCGCCACTACGTGAAAACTCGCTTATGCTTGGTGTGAGGTTAGAAGTTGTTTTGTCCTCTCCTTTTGCAGAAACGATTGAAAATAAAAGGATCGCGAGAACTAACAAAAGAGGACTGAAGAATTTCATTGAATATTATCCTCTTCCTCAGCTTCTAATCTTTTTTGTTCTTCTATTTCTGCTTTTTTTATAGCAGCCAACTGTATCTGGCTTCCTTGGGGAGATTTCATAGGATTTTTCAACCACGAGGCTTTGGCTTTGGTGCCTATCTGTCCTTCAAACGGACAAGGTGTCCCTGCCTCCATCATCGCGTCAAAAACTCGCACGTCTTGGCAAAGCAAACTAACGCCAGCAACCTTTAACCCCATGCCATACAAACTACGAGCCAGCTTTAATCGTTCGCAGTTTTTGTCACGCACCGTGGCACCACCACTGACACCAAAAACGCTTGTCTGTACCGCACCGCTTACCCCGGAAACGCATACATCGCTGTTATTAACAACAACCGAGGGGGATGAAGCCGTTGCAGGAGCTTTGTCGATTACGGTACTTCCAGTTGTATTTGAGGAGGTGGTGTTACTAGACGTTGTGTTTGATACTGTATTGGAGGAACTGCTGACGGTATTTGAAGAAGAACTAACCGTATTGCTGACGGTGGTATTTGTAACGGTATCAGTTGAGGATGCTGGCAATGTACAAACCGAAAGAATTGCAAATGCCAGCAAACTCCGTTTAAACATTAGATAATCTTTTCTTTGAGAAGAACGGCACCGACGGCTGCTACGGCACCAACTAGAGCGACCCAATGCCACTGGGTAATCATAGCAATAACAACACAACCAACGGCTACGCCAGCCCAAGTGCTAGGCTCTTTAACTCGGTCCATAATCCAATCCATAATATTCTCCTTTAAAAAAATGTTTTAAGTAAAGCTGTCACCAGCGCGACAATAAGAGTTGAAATTATTATCCACGCCAGTTTCTCCCATCTTGCTGAATGTGCTTTGACCTGATGGCTTAATGCCTTCAGTTCGTATGTGCATTCGCGCCACCGTTCGCTGCATTCTTTTTCATGTTTTGCGATTGCATCGAGTGCTGCATTTGCCAGTTGAGTGGGAGATTTTCGGCCCATCTAACTTTTACTCCCTGATTTTTTTTTTGAAATTACAGGGCTAAATTTTCTGCCCATATCCAGAATGCAAAAAACTTCTTCCTCTGGTTGTGCGATAATTGTCCAGGTTCCTTTCGCTGAAACGTAAATTGTTATCAGCGCACCTCGGCTGCTCATCCCTTTTGCAAGAGGTTTTTCATTATGCTTTTTAAGCAAAATCGGAGCCGGATCATCAGAGGTACACCCGATAGTAGCGTTGGCATTCGGGCATAAAAAAACCGTCATAAAGACGGTCATTAAAAATATGCCCAAGTGTCTCAAGTTAAACTCTCGCTTTCAACACGATCTTTAAAGTTTTGCTTTACCTCATCCGTCCAAAGAGTTGTTGCAATGTCTTGAACTTTAGAATCTTGATCACTCACATCTGTTTCTGAGTGCGTCCAAACCCCTTCAGCATTTTTGCTAGATGAATAAGGAACAACACAGTGTCGGTGAGGAGTTCTTGAAATTTCAACGCCATCCTCTTTAACAATCGAATCCACTCTTACACTGATTGCTCCTGTGGTTGCATTTGAGTCGATTTGAAAAAGTTCTGTTTCTTTTGTTAAAGCCATAATATTAATCCTCTATCTGCCTACTTTTTTCATCGCTTGCTTATGGGCTGCGGTAAATGTGCTGCCTTTTCTCATCGCTTTTCTCATTTCAGCCATATGTTTTGTGGTGTGATGAGCCGCGTGGTTTTTTAAAGCAGCTTGTTGACGAATGGTTAATTTTTTCTGCTTTTTTGGCATTGGCTAAACCTGATATACACCACTGAAATACATATAACGGCCTGTGCCAGCAGCATGAGTAATTTCCGCCCAGGCGGCGGCTGTTTTTGAAGCATAAAAACTTACTTGGGATGCTTCAAAATGTGGAGATATATTCGCTGTATCGCTTGCAATAGTTGCAATACTGTGAACTGTCACATTGCCTGACATTTGGTTCCCGGGACTTGGCGTGAAAGGCAACCCTGTAACTCTGATACCGCCACTGGCACCGGTGGTGTTTACATTTGCAAAAGCAGCATTTACATAAACAAGACGGCCAATTTTTGTGTAATTAGATGAAACAGTAACCGCACTACTTGGATTTGCACTTGAACCTGTAAGTGTCGCTGTCCAAGTACCTTCTTCATAATCGTCCAGCAAATTTGCTGCTGTAGCGGCTGTAACTCCTAAATATATGCCTTTACTGGCAGTGCCAAAAACAATATTTCCAGCGCTTATTTCAACATCAGTCCCGCCTGTCGGAACATTGACAACGGTGGTGTCAGCATCGTTTTTAATGGTTACGTCATCCGTACTTCCTTGGCCTGTTAAAATAAGCCCTTCGGCGGCGGTATAGCCCATTGCTGCGTCATCGCCAGCGGAGGTGTCGCCAACAGCATTCACGGTGTTGAATTGAGGGTTTTTCAAATGCGACATCAACTCGCGGATTGCGTTGTTAATTCCGCTGGGAGGGCAGTTTTCTGCGATATTAACATCGCCAACGACGGTATTATTTCCCGCAGTCGTATCATATTCAGAGCATTGGTCTTTTGCCATAAAATTGCCTCATAAAAAAACCCGCTAAAAGCGGGTTGGTTGTAAAGTGTTTAAACGGGGTTAAAAGTCTAGCAAACCTAGTCGTTCTGCTTCTTGTGCAATACGTCCAGTTTGCAATAAACCTCGCCCTGTTGGTACTGCGCCCTTTGCTACACCTTTAGCAAAAGGTACAAATGGTGCTGATGCTTTACCTAAGTAATAAGCACCTTCACCCGTCACTCTTGGGCTTCTCAACATTAACGTAGCGGGGTTAAGGTCAGCACGAGATATACCAGTAGGTGCAACAGGGCTTAAAGCCGCCCCAGCTACGGCTGGGAAAAGACGATCTGCACCAGCTTCGACTAATTTTTCTGCAAGTAATTTTCTGTAACCAAAATTAGTCGATACATTATTTCTCATTAGAGAGGTTAGTTTGCGGATAGCTGAATCAATATTGGTTGTTTCAGCACCTATGGAGAGAGACTTTTTGATCTGGTTTAATGCTTTGGTTGCTTCAGTATAATCTTCCATAATCCTTGCATATCTAGGATCAGCTTTATTAATTGAATTTTTAATTCCATCATAAACTTGTTTAGTAAAAAAATATGCTGGGGTATCTGGCTGATGCTTTGTTAAAATATCACCGATAGAAATTTTTAATTTATCCAGCCCTTCCGCTGTATGAAATTCGGCTGGGTCTAATGCTTTCCATCTTGCAACCGTTTCTTTTACTTCATCGACAACCTCAGTAGGAACCTTACGAAATTCCTCACCTTTAAATTTTACCTCACGGGAAACTTTTTCAACTGCGTCATCAATCATACTAAAAGGGATAACTTTTTGATTGCCGGACAGTTCATCCATGCCTTTTTTGTAAGTTGAACCGCGTCCCTTTACGAGATTTTTAAAAGCATTTTGAGCCATTTCCAAAGGCTCAGTTAAATCGCCTCGTCCTCTTAAAAATTTAAGAAAAGTATCAGCCCTTGCTCTGCCCTCTTTAGTTAGTTTGATAGTTTGTTTTATGCCACGCCCAAAATTTATAGTTGACTCCCTTCCAGCTTTAACAGCTTCTTTTACGGCATCGGTTCCTGTACCTGTGTAAAGTCCCAAAATAGCGGGTGTAGCTGCCCTTGTTGCCTTAACAACGCCGCCAACCGCCTTTAAGGGAACATTGATTGGGTCAACTTTACGGGCAACGCTTTGTACTTTGCTGCCAATTTTACCCGCAATACCAGGTAGTCTTGACGCAGCCGCACCGCCAGCCGTTAAAAGTGTTGTAGCATCAAGTAATAACCCTACTGGGTCTTTTTCTAAGGTTCTTTTTGTTTTTTCCCAATCTCCATATCTTTCACCGTACATATTTTTTACGGCATCAACCATTTTTTCCTGTTGAGAAACAGGTTTGTTATAAGTAAATGGATCTTTGCGTAAAAACTTTTGAAACATCCCTTGGCCCAAACCACCAATAGCTTTGCCAGTTTGAACAGGATTCATTATCGGATAAACAATGTCTTTCCCAAGCTGAACCGCACTTTCTGGTATGTTTGTAACAACCTTTTTTAAATCTAAAGGTTTGGAAGCAGTGGGTTTTTGAGTTGCAACTTTAAAACCAATCCTTTTGTAGAAATCAGTTTTAGATAATTGCGGATATTTTTTATGTAGGGCATCCGCTAATTGTTGATCTGACAGGTGGGTATATTGAGGATATTTATTCCTTATTTCAAAAAGTTTCATCATCGTAGAATACCTAAAGGATCATTAGCTGATGGCTGGTTTGCTAGGGGTAATAGTTTTCTGGTTTGATAACCAGCGCGTCTCCCATAAAAAAGTTTAACCTGTCTGTTGTATTGGTTAAGGTTTGTTTTATAAGTTCTTATCGACCGTCCTAAAATTTCTTTTAAAAGTTTTTGAGCCACTTCAAGATTTTGCGGTATACCAGGGAAACCTCCAAGGGCTGCAATTACTCGTTGAGCGTCATATTCAGTCATCACTCCTGGGCCAACCACATCAATTCTAAATCTTCCCAGCAATGCTTGTAATCGTCCTTCACTAGCCGCAAGATTTAGCTCTTTTTTACTTAGACGTTTTGAAGTAAAGAGAGTTTTAAAAGTTGTTGAAATATAATCAGCCATACGGTTTACACCCTGATTTGTTAATTTCAAATCTTTTAAATAAATAGAAACTTGACGCATTGCGTTTTCTTTTTCTGTTATTTCCACATCAAGTTTGTGCATTCTGTCGGCGCTAATCACTTCTTTTTGTAAATAACTACGATTTTGCGGGACATGCTTTGCGGGATCAAAAGGAATTACTCCGTCTTTTGTTCTAACATATTGTTTACCAGTTGCCGTGTCTTGGTAATATTCACCAACATATGTTCCTGGGTCAGTTGCAGAAGCAACGGACTTTGACGCAGAAAATGTACGAGGTGGACTCAATAACTTTTTAACACCTGCGTTGTATTCCTCTTCAGATATAAATCCTAATTTTCTATCCTGTCTTAATTTTGCTAACTGACTTGCAGGTTTGATTACTGTTGGTTTACGAGTTAGAAATTGTGAATAAGCCTTCATTCCCATTTCTGGAAATTTTTGACCAAAACCCATCAAGGCTCTAGCTTTTGCTGGATCAAGAAAAGACAAGTGGGAAGGTATCGTTGTTTGCGCTTCTGCGGCTTTTAAATAATTAGGTGCCGTTTCCATAGCCCGTTGTGCGTCGTATTGTGCAAAATCTTCTGGTAATAATTCTTCACCATATTTTGCTGTTTCTACATTTACAGCGCCTTCTGGTTGTTGACTTTCTTTCTGTGCTTGTTGCACACCGCCCCGTATTGCAATCTGGCTTGCTGCTACTGGATCAATCGCTTTTGCATCAAAAAATGAACGCCGTTTTTCCCTATCTTCAAGTTTCTTTACAAGAGCGCGGCGTTTCATCGCATTTGTTAAAGTGTTCTGATAAACACCCATAACCTTCGACATATCGAGAGCGGGAGGCGTTGGTGTTAATCTTGGCGCACTTCGATTTCCTATTTGCGCTCCAAGATTAAACAAAGCCATCAATGCAGCGTCTTTTTGATCGCCAGCACCCAACAATCCGTATTTGACTAAATCATTCATTTTAAAACAGTCCAGCTTTGTTAAAAAGATATGCGGCTTGTCCAAGGTTTGCGAGATTGCCTATCCCCTGCCCCACACGATCCTGATAAATCGGTTGCGATCTACTTCCACCAAAAGTACCACCGCGAATAGAAGCAAGAAAATTTTGCAGGCGTTCTTCTGGTTCGTTTTGCATAAAATTAAATCTCGCAATGTCATCTTTTAGTGCTTCAGCCGTTTTCCTTTCACGCAAAGCACCAAAATTAGAAAGACGGTCAATATCCGCATAATCAGCCGCCGCCAAAGTTGGAGCCGCCCGTGCCGCCGCAAAACGATTTGCAAAATCTGTTTGTGCAAGATTTCCAATCGCCTGTTGTGCCGCAATCTGATTTTGTCTTTCTTGAGCGTAATTTCTTGCATAAACAGGAGCCAAAGCACCAGTCATTGCAGAAATGTTTGCGCCAGAGCCTAATCTGCCACTGCCCGAATAAGCTCCTTGAACTCTATCAATAGCGGGTTGCAAAGCAGCAGAAAGATAAGGATTGTTGCCACTTAAAAAATCACCTTGCGCTGTTGATTGCAGCATCGCGGCGGCGGGGTTTGTAAAGCCACCCGTCATCGCGGTTTGGGTAAAATCCTGTGCGCCGCGTAATAAAGGAGAACCACCTGCGGCTCGTGCTTCACCCATGTCTAAAGCAGCTAAAGTTGTAGGAGAAAAATCTACATAAGTTTGGCCCGGATAGTATTCTTTTGGTACTTGGTATAAATCTTCAGCACGTTGCATGCTGCTTTCAAAAAATGGTTTGGCATACGCTGGGGGGTCACTTGTGATTGTATGCACACCCGTTTGTCTACTACCGCCACCAAAAAGATTTCCTAGAAAACTCATTTTAAATTTCCTTTGATAGAATTACCCCAGCTTGGCGAAAGCCATCGAGCTTCTTTTGCCAGCCAGGACGTCCAATTATTGTTACCTTGTTTATTCCGCGCTCTTTTGCGTCCTCTACAATTTCGCGCTCCGCTTGAATCAGGTCATCAAGATCACCGCCAGCAAGCCAAAAATGAAGCTGTCTTGCCGCTGGCAAATCAAATTCCTGTGTCACAACTGTTGATTTTTTACGCTTGTATAATCGAGCATCACCGTTTTCGATCATCTCAATAACATCATCAACGGTATGAGTATCACCCGCACGTTTTAGTGCATCAGATAAATGTTTCCGCGATTTACCCAATAACAACATAGTCAAATATTCTGCTTGTCGTTGCGGATGGGTGAGTAACCGTAAAACTGTTTTTAGCCCTTGCCGAAACATAGGTAGAAGCAATTTCACCCGCAGCAGCACTAGTTGTGGGCATAAGTAAAATTACACTTTCCTTACCAACTCTATAATCATTCACCACTGTCGTTGTTGCAGAATTTGTAATTGTAACCGTACCGACCGCGTTGAGTTTTCCAGAAAGGATATTATTAACGACCTCTGTGGTTTCACGCTGGTCACTAAAAGGCGACAGAGCGCGAAAGTTTGCAGTCGCCATCAGCGCATTCCCATTTGCTGAATATCAACATCAACACCTTGGGCTTGTTCCCAATCACCTGAGAGGCTTAAACGAACACGATGATAAGTTCCACTAGATCGAACAGGGCAATACCCATCTGCATTCTGGCTTGAAGTCGTGCCGAAAGAAACGTCATCGTTTTGCCTTAATCTTGAACCAATCGCTGCGGAAATCGTGGGCGCGGTTCCTGATGCAGACGTAACGTAGGGAATAATATTATTAACAAGACTGCGCTTACCCGGAGAAACATCAAACTCGCCTGTTTCTAACGTCGCTTCCAATCGGTCACCTGTAAAAGACTGAACCTTTTTATCTTTTGCACCAGCAAAGAAAAAAGTGCCGCCTTTCCAAATACCGTCATCCAGACTTGCCGGAATAGAATCAATACTTGAATTAATATTATCAAGATTTTCAAGCGTGTACCCCGCTGTAAAAAGAGGCGCTAATGCCGTTGTACTTTGTTCAACATAACTCCAGCGGTTTAAGTTATAATTATAAATTAAAATTTCGTTATTTGATCCATCTTCGGAATCAGTGTTCGGATATGCCCAAATCACATTTTGATTCATTGGGTCAACTGATGCGACCATATTTTCCTTGTTCGCTATTTTAAATCGCTCAAGGAACCATTTATTAATCTTTTCAGCACCAATTGAGACAATCTCATTGCCCTTTAACATGTGAAAGCCGTCATCGCTTAAAAAGAAAACAAGACCCGCACCAACGCTTGCAACACTGCCTGGAACCGTACATCCTTTCTGATTTGTTAAACGATCAAATTGGTAAATAAGTGGAGCACCCACAAAACTGGCGCGAACAATTCCTCGCTCAAAAAGAGCAATAAGATGTTCACCACCAACAAGCCCTGTGCAATCACCCACATCAACAACGTCCTGATAGTCTGATAGACTTGTTCCGACTGTCCATCCTGTTGCACTGTTGATGGCAGACCATCGTACTCGATAGGGAGTCACGCCGTCCGTATCATTTGTAAATCCACAAAAGACCTGATCTTTCACGGTTGTAATAAATTTTGCCTTTGGTGGTGAACCACTAAGATCAGCAAATGCACTGGCACTGTCTATGGTTGCCGTCTGGATATTATCGGTAAAATTAGTTGCTAATAAAGTTTCACCGAATTGAGCAAATTTCCAGACATCGCCTGATGCGGTTGAATAGCCTCCTCCTTTGGATTTATCAGTTAAGGAACTATCTGACGCATCCATCCTGTATAATTTTGCACTATCACCAACATACAAAGAGGTATCACCATCATCGGCTTTTCCGGCATACATTCCAAGAATGTCATTAGTTGCTGCGCCCGATACTGCGGCTAGTTGCCGATAGCTTCTATAGCCCTTCAACGCAGGGATGACGTTTTTTGCAACTGTTGCACCAGCATTTCCGAGGTGCGGCTGATCGGGTACAAATTCACCAAATGGTATCACTGGTTGCTCCAAGTATGACTATCAGTTGTTTGTTCTGTCCAAGTATGACTGCCAGCAGCAATAACGCTAAACGCCGGATCATCAACACTTATGTCAGACCAGGTTGTGCTACCGTCTGCTATTTCAGACCATGTTTCTGTTTCGCTTGTTGTCGGGTTCCATAGCAGTTGTGCAGCACTGCTTTCGGTTATTGTAATATTTGCCGTTCCGCTAACGGTTGCCAGAATGATAGCCGCTGCGCTTTCAGTAATAGCAATATCAGAAGAGCCGGATACCGACAGAATACTGTTACATGCACTGCTTTGGGTTAATGCAATATTTGCGGTGCCAGATACCGATTGTATTCTTTTAACCGCACTGCTTTCTGTAATAGCAGCACTTGCTGAACCAGAAACAGAGAGAATTAGAACAACCGCGCTGCTTTCAGTTAAAGCGATATTTTCTGAAGCAGAAACAGTTCGTAAGCGAATAACCGCGCTGCTTTCTGTTACCGAAATTGTTTCTGCATCAGAAACGGTTCGCAGACGAACAGCCGCGCTGCTCTCGGTTAAAGCAATACTTGCAGAGCCGGAAACAGAAAGAATGCGTTTACACGCACCGCTTTCAGTTAAAGCAATACTTGCAGAGCCGGATACCGGCTGTATGCGTGTTAAAACACTAGTCTGGGTGACGGCTACACTGGCTGATGCAGAAGCCTCAAACCTTGACCAGTTGGCAATGTCTTCAAGATTTCCATAGGAATCAAGAGAATCAATATTTCCCCAATCGTCTAGCTGCTCTAAAGTGGGGCCGTGGATCTCAGCCATATCAGGCAGCCGTTATATCAAGCTCACCAGCCGCAATTCGTAGAATGTCACCAGATGCAACAGCCTTACTCGCGGAAAAAGCACCATGTATTAAAAGAGTACCAGAAGTTGAAGCCGTAAAAAGACCCCAATGACTAATTGTCCCCCAACTTCCTGTTGCCGTTGGAAAATCCACGGTACTCGTATTATCTGTTGCCCCACTAGAAGCGGCATCAAAAGCGATTGACTGACGGGCGTATCCGTTTCCAGATATTTCAGTACCGCCAGAGCCATCATCTGTAAAGGAAGCCGTGTTGAGTCCGATATAAACCGTTGATGGCCCTTGATAGGACGTGTTTCTCAAAATCGCATCAAGGATAGTGTTTTCCAAAGTGTCAGAAAGCGCACTCATGCTATTTCTCCATATTCCGTTGATAGTGTTAGTGGACTGCCGCCATATTTAGCGCGGTCATCATCCAGTTTTATTTCAGTAATAGCGCGGCTAAAAAGTGTATCGTGCTGAGTCTGTCTCTGGGTATCCATCAGATAACCAAAGGCTTCGGTAAGTGCGCCATGCAAATACACATCAGGATAACGGGTCAAAATTGTGTTTGACGTATTGCTGTCACTTAAAGCAGAGATATTGGCAATGTAATCTATTTCAAGTTCGTAAGTAGAGTCCGGCGTTGGCCTTAAATAGAGTTCTTCACCAACAACCGAATACATTTTTGGCTTGCCTGTCCCTGTGCTGGGCCGTTCAATATCAACCGCTGTCGGCGTATAGAAACCTAAAATTGTGCGGGGATTTGTGTTTAAACGCACATGCCTAATTCGCCTTACATCGGTTGGCAAGGTTACGTATGGATCATCAGCAACCAATGCAGAGGTAGCCCTTTTTTCCTGTGAGCGTGTTTCAAGCTCACGGTTCATCCTTGCTTCGGCAAGGGTAATAAATTCGGGTGTTCGGCTTTGTAAGTCTGTTCTGGCAAGCCAGTTATCCAAAGCCGTTTGTAATTCTGCGTAGGTTGTTATCGCCATTAGACTGTGCCGCCTGTAGACCTAAAAAATCGGTTTTCGGGATCATTTAGCCACTTTTTCCATGCTTGTAGATTGTGGCGCGGATCACCAAGTTTTTTAACCAGATCGTAGTAAAGGGTTGCCGGAATTTCAGCGACCTTCTGATGGTGGTGCTGAGTGTTTCCGATCATGCTGCCCGACTTCCAATCATTCGCTTGGCGCTTGTTATGCTCAAGGATATGATCGACTTTTTGTTCAGTAACAACGTGGGTATCATCACCTTCTGTCTGGAAATACGTTTTCTTTCCAGCCACACGATCTTCAGTCAAAAGTTTTTTCATGTCTCTCTCTTTAAATAAAGTGGGAGAGGTTTTTACACCTCTCCCGTTACGCATTAAGTGGTTGAAAGATCGACTACAGCAGCGTGTGCTTTTGGAGCGTCCATAATAAGCGTCCACTCACTCACAATTGAGAAGCGGGTAGCATCGCCAACGGGGGCAACATCGCTTACCGAGAACATACGTCCAGGCAAGTGGCCTAAACTGTAGTGGTCTTTGTCGAGCAGCAAGAGTTCAGTGTTAGCTGCTTGACGATCAATCACAACATTCAACGTGCCAAAGTCTGTCAAATACATGCTGACAGAACCGATTATAATCGCATCGGTTGGAGCATTGGCAGTCATGTGCAGTTGGTTCGTTACTGCACTGCCGCTAGACAAATCAGAAAACGCAACCTTGTTTGCAGGGCTGACAACCATCATGTCCGGCTGTCCACCATCGTCATATGCCATTTTCATAGCACTGTCGATTTTTGCCAGAGTTAGTGCCGCATTCGTTCCAGCCATGTCTGATACGTTTGCGCCAGTTCCAGCAGGGGTAGTTGAAGCTGAGATTAGCTCCATGTTAGTGATGTAAGACAGGAATTTTCCAGCCTTACGAGGATCAGAAGAAGAACGAGCTTCGTTCTTGAAAAGAGCCTTCTCTATGTCACGGCGTTGTTCAATACCTTTCAGAATCTTAACATAAGCCGTTTCTTTGTCCCGGCCCGCGACATCTACTGCATCTAACGTGCCGGAAACTTGTGCTGCTTGCACAGATATTTGGTGGTAATTCCCAAGTCTTGTAGTAGCCGAGGGATTTACATAACTAAAATCTGCACCTTCGTTGACATCACTTGTGTTACCGCAAGCCTGTTTATGACTTGCTTCTACCGCTTCTGTGTTAGTTATACGGTAGGTCAGACTATATCATCCCTATCGGGTTGGGCGCTCGTGGGAAGATTATTCTTTCGTCACTTCCTAGTCGTTGAACCTTCACCACCCCTCTGCCTTTCGGCATCCATGTGGCGCTTGGCTGCTGATTATCCACTTCTGGACTTTCCAGCAATTCACCCAATTTTACACTATGTTAGGCAGCTAATGCTGTCTCCCATAGAGGAACCAAATTCCAGTTCGTGTCAACAGCAGCGGCAAGCTCTTGTACTTGCCATTCGTGAAAAACCGCTTTCGTGGTTTCTTTTTTCCCATTTGAGAAAATTGGTGTCTCATCTGGGTCAATCCTTGTAATGACATCAGATAACGACTCGCGCTGTCCAATGGCATTAGAAGTAGTCCATGTAGCCATAATTGGCCTCCTATTTAGTAAGAAGATAATCAACGGCAGCATCCATTGCATTTCTGCCTTTTTGCTTACCGATATTTGCGAGGGCATCACGCCTTCGCCTTTGAGTTTGTTGCTTCTTACTTTGAGGCTGGCCGCTTTTGGTCATTTTCGGAGCCTTGGTCGTTCTTTTTGTTGCCGCTGGTTTTGCTTCCATGAGCTTGTCATATAACATTGCTTTCCTCATCAAAGCGACTGCACGGCTATCACTAACCCGACTTAATTCGTCATTTGAATATCCATACCTTTGCGCGTAGGTAATGACTTCATTTTTTTCCGCTTGGGCTTTTTGAGAATCAGTCCATTCGGGAATTAATTCGGTCAGTCTAATACGCTCCTGTGCCATTTGCTTTTCAGCCTGGGCTTGCAGTTGCGTCATTTGTTCTTGCTGTACTCTCTGTTTCTCCTGTTCAATATTCTGCAAAGCATCCTTGCGATCTCGCGCAAGGTCTTTTTGCCGAGTGTATTCCATCGGGTTTTCTTGATACAGCTTATCCCAATATTCCTGGGGTGGCTCCTGTTGACTAAGGGCTTGCTCCAAAGTCTCAAGCTGGTCGGCGTAACGGTTTCGTTCGCCTTGCAGGTGTTCCAGTTCCGCTTCAGCAGCTTTACGCTCCTCTGCGACTTGCTGGGTTTTCCTGGTGTAGTCTGCATTACGCATATACGAATTTCTTAATTCGTCCAGCGTAACCTCAACCTCTTCCTCGCCAGCTTTGACGCGGTAGCGCTGTGGTTCTTCAACTACGGGTGCTTCTTCAGCTTCCTCTTCTTCTTCGGGTTCGTCTTCTTCGACTTCCTCAGAATCAGATTCTTCTGCTTCCGCTTCGACCTCTACCTCATCGGCTTCGGTGTCCTCATCAGAAGTCTCTTCGACTTCTAACGGTGCCTCCTCGCTAACTTCAACCTTATCCTCTTCAGGGGTATCGTTTGCCAGAAGTAAATTCACGGCATCTTCCCGTGATAGTAATGAAGTCCCATTCTCAAGGGTTGCTTCAGCCATAATGTTTCTCCAAAGGATGTTAGACTGCCCGTTGGGGCTTGGTCATCCGGCCTGTGGCAGGATTCTAGTGAACGCTGTTTGCGTCCAATTCTTCTGAAGCCATTGCGCCTGTGGTCATAACAGCTTCAAGTTGATCGTATATATCTTGCAAGACATGAACGCTTTGATAAAGACGCTCTCTTTCTTCAATCTGATCGGCTGGGGTATCAACCCACGCCTGTATGTAACGCTTTTGCAGTATTGAAAACGCTTCATCAAATACAGGATTTCTTAATACTTCTGCCGCCTTGGAACCGCGATTCATTTCATCGCGTAACCGTCCTTCATCAGCCATGTCTATGCTCTTGGTATGTTCGTTGAAATATCAGTGCCGGATGATGCTTCGATGCTCCTAAGCTGGGCTTCAAACTCCATCTCTTTCATCCGCAACTGGTTCTTCATTTCCATTTCCTGTTTTTTCAATTCCAGTTCAGCCATCATCTTTTCACGGGCAAGCTGTAATTCAGCCTCAACTTTCATTTTTTCGAGTTGGAGCTTTTGCTGTTCCTCGTTGTTTTGTGGCGCTTGCATTTTCTGCTGTATTTTCTGTTGCAGTTCCGGCGGCAAATTGTCGGGATCAAGAAAATAATTATCAATATCTTTATGACCGCTGGCTTCCAGCATTCTTTGCAGAGTGTTTCGATACTGGCCCATTGTACAAAGCGGATTATCCATTCCCATCTGGGTCAAGACCTGTTCCTGTTTTGCCGCAACCTGGGCAAGCATCGCCGCTTTTTGCTGATCGTCGCCATTGCCGAGGCCAACATTCACACTCACATCAAATTCATTGTCCCACATCTGCGGGTCCATCGGCACAAAAGTATTTCTCAAGCGCACCATGCGAGGCTGTTGCTGATGTTTCTGCACAAGTTGCAAAATACATTTCATAAGGCGTTTAACACCTGTCTCTGCAAAAACCCGCGCAATCATTTCTACCTTGGCCTGTGCTGCGGAAACAGTCGCGGCAACAGCCGTAGCGGTGCTGGATTGCAACGCATCAGGATCAAGACCCATACTGGCTTTTGATAAACCTGTACGCATCTCACGCACTTGATCCATATAAGAAAGAAGCGGAAATGCCCCATCCGCTACGCTGGGTGTAGTAAGAGGCTGCACCATTCCCGGCGCTCTCATTCTGACAACACCACCCGGTCTTGCAGAAATGACATCATCAATATTGACCTGTCCTTCAACAACGCCAACCCGTGCATTATTTTGGAGATACAGATTGTCAAGGCATTGCCGCAGAATTGCAGTCTTGCTTTGCTGCAAATCCATAACCAGTTCGGCAACACTTCGCCCGATTAGTCTGTGAGGCATAAGGATGGGTGAAATAACAGAAAACGGAAACATATAATAAGGCTCGTTTTCCAATATCTCATAAGAACTTCCTACACAAAGAAGACGGCGTATTGAAGCCTTGCCATCGTTGTTGTAGTCGATCTTTATGTAAACTTCGGTAACAAGCACATCCCGCATGGATGGATCACCTGATTCATCACCAACAGCACTTTCAAGGTCTTGAAAACGTGCCTGTTTTTCATTGAGTGTGTCGGTTTCCGTATACCCCGCATAGCGTTCTATTTCTTCTTGGTCATAACCCATGCTTACAAGGTCGCTCACCGTCATTTCGGTACGATGGGCAACAAAACGGCAATCGTCTAAATCCTTTGCCCGTTGATTAAATAAAAATTCTTCGGGTGGTATATTCTCGATTTTTACACGACCATCTTTAGTGGTCTTTCGTACCTTGATGTCAAAGACCATCGGCATCATTTGACCATCAGGGGTTATCTGAGGTTCGCCCACTTCCCTCGCCTCTTGCTCAAGAATCTCAATTTCTTCATCCATGAGCAATGCGGTTAATTCTTCTTCGCTTAAACCCTCATAAGAATCTTCAGTGATGATCTCCTTTTCATCGAAATAACTTTTGACAATACCAGCCTTTGAAATCAGTGCGTCTTTCATCCAGTGATGAAAAATAAGCCAGCCGTCATTATCAGCATTCAAAATAAAATTAACGTATTCCGTAGCCTGTTTTGCAGCCTCAACGTCCTCTGGGCCTCTTGGCTCAAACTTTACGAAATCATCAGTGGTCGTAAATATTTTGACAAGTTGGGGCAATATCCCATCAATTACATCAGCCACTTCAGTTTGAATTACCTTGCTTCGACCATCACGCTCATTGCCAAGCGGTTCGCCCAGGTAGTAATTCATTGCGTCAATGCGATCAGCCGCAAATTCGGTGTCGTGGTAATTGACCGCTTGTTCCATCTCGCCCTGCACGATTGAGTGCAGTTCGATATCATCCATTTTCGCCATTACTTGCGCTTTCTGTAAGATACCTTCTTACCACTTTTTTTAGCGGCTGCTTTTGCTTTTCCAGGCTTTTTGTAGCTGTATTTCATTTTAGGCATTATCTTTTCCTTGCTGTTTTTGCGGCCTGTTTAAAAGATTTGGCAGTGGGTGCGCCTTTACTTCCAGCTTTTCGCATACGCTCCCCGCTTCCGGCCTTAATTCGTTTTCTCTTGTTGGCAATATTCCTGTACAATCCTGGCTTTTTCATTTCCTACCATTTCACCTTATGTGACCAATATTTTGCCGATAACTTTGAGGTTGGTTTGCCTTGTGCATTATGTCGCGCATAGTAAGACTTGCGCCTTGCTTTATCTTTTGCAGTTTTTGGATTTTTCCCAGCACCTTTAACACCCTGTTGTCCAAACCTGATTAATTTGATCTGGTCCCCTTGTTTCGCAAGCACAGCGTGAGATTTGGTTTTATGGTTAGGTGTTTTTTTAGGCTTGTTATAGCCACTGAATTGTTCAGAACCACGCTTTACCAAGGGCTTTCTTCTTCATCCATCATGTCGCTGAAGTCTGCATCTGGATCTACTTGATCCTCCATTTCAAATTCATCGGAACTCATATCTGTGCCAGCAACACCTGTTTCAAAGGACGTGTCTGCCAATCCTTCCAAGTTACTTTCTAAATCACCATCACCACTTTCAGCACGATTAACAGCATCTCGTGTCTCATCGTAGGTAAGGCCATATTCCCTGGCTAACGCTTCAATGTCCTCCGGCGTTGCAACATCGTGTCCGAATGGCGTTGAGAGAAAACCATCTGGCGAAAATCTTGCAGTGCCAACGTCAATAGTCGGATTGCCATCTACATCAAGACCCCGACTGTAGTTTTCAAGAGCATCAGCAGAATCAACATCAAACCAGTCCGGCACCGTTCCATATATGCCTCTGGTTCCAAAAGAGGTCATTCCTGTGGAATAGGGCTGTCCATCAAACATGCCGTAGGAATATCCGGGCTGACCCATTTCAGCCATCGCACGGTTATAAGCCTGATTCTTCATATTGTAATTGCTGACGGCTTCCAGTATGGAGCCTGTAGGCGCTCCGATAACTGCACCCATAATATTTTCCGGCCTACTCATATAATTGGAAATTGTCGATACAGGGTTTTCAAGTAACCCAGCGGAAAATAATGATGGTCGATCTGCTTTCATTGCATCGCTAACGCTCTTGGCATATTCGCTTGCAATTGCTTCTGGCCCAACCGTTGTTGGTGTAAAATCTGCAAATCCGGTGGGACCGCCCACACTAAAAGTCTCATCACTAAAACTTGTGGGAGGGCCGTCATCCCCAACAAACATTACAGGCTGGTTTTTTTCTTGGTTTTCTTCGTTTTTATCTTTTTCTTCTTCTTCTTCTTTATCTTTTAAACGCGGGGTTGCAACAACCCTTTGAAACGGAATCATTCCTCGTTCATCATAATTAAAGGGCGACAGGAGATTGTTTACAAAACGCCCCGCCGCAACAGGGACGGCTTGTCCTATCCCTAATAATCCCTGGTAAATAGCCATTTACACAATCCAGTTCGTGTCTGTTTCTATTGTCTGTTTCCACGCAAACTTCGAGCCGTGGACACCAATTACTGCGTTACTCGCAAGTGTGAGGCAAAACGCATCTGCAATGTCTGGCGACCTGATACCGCGCTTTCGCATCTCGTCTTTCGATTCAATCTTAATTTTTCCTGTAGACGTGAACGCAAAACGCGGGGTCGCCAGTTCATGTATGAGGGTCGCATCATCGGGTATCTTGCAGTCTTTCTGCTCAAACCATTCCCGTGCCTTTCCCCATAACTCGTCGCGCATCCTCATGTATTTTTCGCTCATGCTTGCACTTTCCGACACGTTTATGCCCCGTGCGGGAAGATCAAGCTCAATTAACCTGTCAACGACACCAGCACCAATGCCGATAACGTCAACACAAATTTCCTGTGGGCGGTCAAGAATATTCGCGTTTTCATACTCGTTGAGTATGATACCCGCTAATTCCATCGTAGACTTGTCCCGCCAGCTTTTTATCTCTGTAACCGTGTTGCCCTTACGCTTCACAAGGGCTGATTTGTCGTTGCCATACCTTGCACAATCGACCCCATAAATGACGGGGGCGACAGGACTTTCCTCAACATCGCGTGTCGTGGCGGCTGTTATCAGGTTGAGTGGTATATAAGTATCTTCATCGGCTACCGGAAACTCTCCCAGCACCCTTACCCTG
>VTLG01009495.1_pt1 | contig 30306 bp, 39 predicted proteins | sample 4694571 | NCBI WGS metagenome assembly VTLG01 (sample SAMN12604809, study PRJNA352737) | marine metagenome | biome: ENVO:00000447; feature: ENVO:00000209|ENVO:00000569|ENVO:01000036; material: ENVO:00002151; isolation source: viral sequences binned using virsorter ...
CACATCGGTAGCAACAACAGCAAGAACAGCGACTATATCAGAACACGTTATTAGAGCAGATGTGTCTGATTTGGCTGTTATGGGTAATGCAGAAGATTTAACAGGTAATGTAGGTGCAGTTCTTGGTAACGCAGTTGCAGCTAAACTTGACGATGACCTTGTTACTCTTGGTGAGTCTTTCTCACAAACAGAGTGTGGAGCAGGTACACAATTAGCTTTATCTCACGTTTTTGGTTCTATGCGACAGCTTAGATCAGCAGGAGCGCCGATGCCTTACAATTTAGTATTATCTCCAAAACAAGTTTGGGGTGCAAAAGGTCTATCAGGATTGCTACAAGATGCAGCAGTAACAGGTTCTAACTCAAAGCCAATGTCATTGATGGGTGCTAAGGGTGAAGAAACAATGCAGAATGGTGCTGTTGGTTCTCTTGCAGGTTTTAATGTTTACTGGTCTGACCAAATAAACGAGGATGTAGGATCAGGTGGAGATGCAGCAGGTTTTGCGTTCTCACGAGGTGCATTAGGACTTGCAATCGGTGTTGATGGATTGTTTAGGTTGGAAACAGAAAGAAACGCATCATTCAGAACTACTGAATACGTAGTTTGTGGATTTTGGGGCGAGATAGAAATTAAAGATGCTTTTGGTGTCTATATTCTATCAGATGTTTCTTAATAACTGATTAATCGAGGGGAGTGTAATGCTCCCCTCATTATATGGAGAATAAAATGGCAGATCAATTTTTTAAAAAACCAAATGGAGTAATAATTAAAGTGATTCCTACACATGACATAGATTCACTTAAAGACAGATTTATAGAGTGCGATGCAAAGGGAAATGAAATTAAGAAAGAAAAGCCTAAAGCAAAGCCTAAGAAGAAAGCAAAGAAAGAAGATAAATAATATACCTTATTCATGGTAGCCAACCTTAAAGGAGAATAAAAATGGCACAAACAGAACTAAGACAATTTTCAGTACAAGAAAAACTCAACAAGATGGATGTTGATTTGATTGATGTGACACTTACCACAGATGCCGAAGCCCATGCAGACAACGATGTAATTGCACAATCTATAGAAATCCCTGATGCTGTTGCAGTAAATGGTGGATCAGCAATTATCCAATCTATTATGCTATTAGACGAAGATGATGAAGCACCTGCTGTGGATTTAATATTTCAAACAGACAACACAGCGTTAGCATCAGATGAGGGTGAAGTAATAAATATATCAGATGCAAATGCAAGAGATATATTAGGTTTTGTTAATGTATCCAACTGGTCAGACTTAGTTGGTTGTCAAATAGCTGTTAAGTCAAATATTGGGCTTGTTGTAAAGGCTGCATCTGACACGAGAAGCATTTTTGTACACGCAGTAAATAGAAGTGGTGGAACATATACCCCTGCTGCAACAACTGACCTTAAAATGCGTATCGGCATTGTAAAAGATTAATGTTTACGACACGTAGAATAACAACAAGTGGTGGCGATAAATTCAGAGATGAGTATTCATTAGCGTTTGATGGTACTAATGATTATTTAACTATGGGCAATGTCTTAAATTTAGGCACGGCTGATTTTACTATATCTATATGGGCAAAATGTGCAAGTTGGGGTGGAGATGCACGATATTTAATATCAAAACGTGAAGATAACGATGATAGATGGTATATACGTATCAAAGATGATGATCCTCCAGTATTACAATTATACACCAAAGTTGGTGGTACAGACGTAGGCAAAAATCAATTTTTTGGTGACAATACTGTTAGCCCATCGCTTGATGATTTGAATGGGCAATGGGTTCATTTTTGTATTAGTTCTGATAGAGATGGTAATAATATGGGATATATAAATGGTGTGCTTAATGATACAGACTCAGCATCAACAGCAACTATGGACAATGATGGTGATTTAGAAATAGCAAGATATGGTACAGTAGAGTTTGGTGGCAATATTTCAGAAGTAACCATATACAATAAAGCATTAACTACATCAGAAGTAAAAACAATATATAATGGCAGAGAGCCTTATAACCACAAAGAAGGCGTATGCTCATCTAATCTACAAGCGTGGTGGCGTATGGGTGATGGTAGTTCTAATAATAGAAAATTTCAATATATAGATAATAGTGCATCATCGGCAGGTAGTAAATTAATAATGTCATCAACATTCGATTCAGATGAAGATGGTTGGGAGGATTATTCTTCAGGAACAGTTGCAAGAAGTACAGATATATCAAGCCATAGTGGAAGTGCAGGGGTATTAAAATGCACGACAGATACGACAAGCCAATGGCTTGGGAAAACAGTAAACATCACATCAGGTATGGAATCAGGGAAAATGTATATAGCAGAAGGCTATGTTTACATTCCATCATCGTGGAGTGGAACAAGAGATATATATATATATAGTGCAGATCAGTTTGGAGATAGTGCAACAAATATAGGTGAACACGATTATAATACAGCACAACACGAAACGAAAGATGAGTGGCAACATATATTCTATACGTTTTTATGTAAAGAGGATAGTGGTAGTGGTGCAATATATTTAAGGGCAGCAGGTGGTGATAACTTAGAAGATGGTGATTTTGTTTATTTAGATGACTTTAAAATCACAGAAATAGATAAACTAAATAGTGGTGTTATAATAAACATGGATGCAACTGATTTTGAAGGAGATACACCTTAATGGATTATAGCAATAGAAAATGGGTTATAGTAAATGTATCTGATATAACAGATGAAATGATAGATAGTGCTATGCAAACATCTATGAGTACACTTAGAAAAACTTTAGATGGCACTAAGGCTATATTGAAATGGGATGGTGATACACCTTCTTGCTTTGATGGTATGGTAACATATTCACACAACGAGATATTGACGGAACTTGCTAAATCAGACTGGACAGCAGTAGATGCCTAAATTTGGTAAACGATCAAGAGAAAGGTTAGCCACTTGCGATGAAAGGTTACAAAAGGTATTTAATGAAGTTATTAAACACGTGGATTGCTCAGTTCTCGAAGGCGAAAGAAGCAAAGAAAGACAAAACGAACTCTACAAGTCAGGCAAGACAAAGGTTAAATACCCTAATGGTCGTCATAATAGTTCCCCCTCTCGTGCTGTTGATGTTACGCCTTATCCTGTAAATTGGAAAGACAGAGAAAGACAGACTTTGTTCGCAGGGTTTGTTATCGGAGTAGCTAATCAGATGGGAATAACACTTAGGTGGGGTGGCGATTGGGATCAAGACTTTGAAGTAATGGATAATCGCTTTGACGATTTCCCACATTTTGAATTGGATAAAAGTGAGGAGTAACACTTAAAAACAAGGTTCTAAATGATAGATGTAAATCCTAAAGAGTTGGTATGTCCACATTGTTATCATCAGGGCATGACAAAGCAAGGGTTAAACGAAAGAGGGCGACAAAGGTATCAATGTAAGAGTTGCCGACACAAAACAATATATCCACTCTACGATACAGATGTAGAGGTTATCAAAGAGAATGTAAGGCTTTCAAAACAGAAACAGAAAGCACAAGATAGAAACAGGATACATAATAAAGCATTTCGTGAACACGCAAGAATCGAAAATGCTGTTGAAGAATATAGCAGGGAATTAAAATCGCTTTTTGAAAAAAATAGTTTAAGTTGCACAACGACTAAGCATGAAGTCAATAATGAAGCAGTTGGAGTAATTCAGTTTTCAGATGTCCACTTCAATGAATTGGTTGAATTAGAAAACAATAAATATGATTTTAGGGTTGCTTCGCAAAGGACAAGATATTTCGTAAATAGGGCTAAAAACTACTTTAAAACGTCTAATATAAGTAATGTAGTGTTTGCTCTTACAGGAGATCTAATGAATAGTGATAGAAGGTTAGACGAACTCTTGAATCAAGCCACAAATAGGGCTAAGGCGACATTTCTTGGGGTGGACATATTACAACAAGCCATTATTGATATGAACAAGGACTTTAATGTAACAGTTGCATCTATTGTTGGTAATGAAGGTAGAGCCAATAAGGAAATGGGTTGGAGTGATATTATAGCCACAGATAACTATGATTATACGATATTCCAATGCCTGAGATACTTATTTAAAGATAGTGAGATAACATTTGTACATGGAGATCCATCAGAACTTGTTATCAATGTTGCAGGACAAAATTTATTAATGATGCACGGACATGGTTCTTTTAGAGGTAAACTTGATACAGCCATTAATCAAATTGCAGGTCGTTATTCACTAAAGGGCATAAAAATAGATTATGTCATATTCGGTCATATACATAGTGCAAGAGTAGGAGATAACTTTGGTAGGTCATCTTCTATGGTTGGTGCAAATGACTATTCAGAAAAGGCACTTAATCTCAATGGTAGAGCAAGTCAAAATTGCTATATATTTTATAACGATGGCAATAGAGATGGGATTAAGATAGACCTGCAAAATGTTAAGAGTGAGGGTTATGATATAGATAAATCATTAGAAGCATATAATGCTAAATCTCACGGAAAGACAAAGAAGAAGAAAATAATATTTGAGGTAGTAGTATGAAAATGATTGAAAAGAAAATATCTATTGGAACTATCGTAACTATATTGACTGTACTGGTAACTTGCATATACACGCAAGGTGCAATGGTTAATAAGATAGACTCTATAGCTTCTGACAACGAAGATAAGGCAAAGAGTATTCAGTCCAATAGAAACAAGATACAGAATGTAGAGATTGGTCAGGAAAGAATAGAAACAAAGATCGATGAGGTTATGAAACGATTTGACCGATTAGAAACATTAATTATGGAGATGTAGTTGGATTTTGTTTCAATACTACAAGAGTTTGGGCTTCCTGTATTGGGGGTAATTGCTTTAGGTTGGTATGTGAATAGACAAAATCAGTTTATACAGAACGAACTACAAACAGAACTACGAGAAAGTTTTACAAGGTTAGAAGGAATTATTATAAAATTGATTGATGCACAAAAGGTTAATCAGTTAGAGCAAAGAGAAATAAAAGCAAGTTACAGAGCAATAGTAGAGATTCTCGCTTCTATGAGTGGGAATGGGTTAAAAGAAAAATTTATGCGAAAGCAAAACAAAGATTATTAAAAGGAGATAACATATGTTAGATTCAGTATTAGGAATGTTAGGAGAAAATTCAGGATTATTAGTAGGTGGTGGATCATCTGCGATAGTATTATGGGTATTAAAAAAGATACCTAATGAACATATTTGTTCAGTAATAGAAACAGCTTGCGAGAGTGTCGGTAGAGTGATGACACTTAATCTAAGTAAGTGGAATATGACCAAGAAAGTATGGAATAAAACTATAGAGCCATACTTCATTGATTTGTTTGATAATATCTTCGGATCAATTATCAGAGGATTCACTAAGGGATTGAGAAGTGATAACAAGTAAAATTGTAAGTAAATTGCTGCCTTTCATAATGAAACAAGTGTGGAAGGCAGTAATACCTGAGTTGAAGCCATTACAACAATATGTCAATGAGCCAAACGAATTAGATTTGAAAGTAAAGAGAATAGAAAAGAAATTGAAAAGAATAGAGAAAAGAATAGATGGCTAAGGTGTTATCGTTGGAAAACAAATTAGCTTCAGATAAAAAGCCTATTAAAATAGGAGAAGATTCTACTGGACTTCTCCTTGCAGACAATGATGTGTTTGTAGAAAATACTCCAACAAAAGATTATCATGTTGCAACCAAGAAGTACATAGATGACCAAATAAGTCAAAATGCAAATATGAATTTTTACATTAGGAGTGCGTTTTATCATGGGGGAACTAATTTGGAATATATACCATTGGCAGGTGGTTCAATTAGTGAACAGGCATCATTAGTAGATCATGCAGTTGATGACTCTTTCTTTGTTGTGCCATTTGATTTAAAGATAACTAAAATATATGCAAATATCACAAAACCTTCATCAGGTTCTAATAATGCAGGAAATACAGCTATGAGGTTGTTAAAAGGTGGAACTAATCTTTCAGGTTCTATTACAGTTGATTTAAGTAGTGTTGGATATGACAGCACAAACATACAAGATGTATATACTTGGGATTTTAGTGGAGAAACAAATACTTATAGTGCAGGAGAGGTTATGCAAATATCAATAGATCCAACAAGCAATCTTTATTATGTTTCATTAACAATAGTGGGAGAGTATACTTAAATGAGTTTAACTGGAAAAACATTAGCGAATACATATAAGGACTTATTGCAAGTTGATAATTCAAATAATGGTGTAGATTCTATAGGCAGAAGAATAAAAGATGGGCAAGGGAATGGTTCTTGTGTTCAAATATCAGATGATACCCTTAAAATTACACCACAAAACGACAATACAACAACCACACTTGTGGTGACGAATAGTTCTAATAGTGCCTTGTTTAGTGTAGATAGTACAAATAGTAGAGTTAATGCTTTGGGTAATAAAGTAAATACTCAGTATGCTACTTTTTCTATAGGAAATACCGAAGCAAGTGTACTTGCAGATGATACACATCAAGCAATCCCTTTTGCATCAGCATCTTTTGGTACTAAAAATTATCCACCTGCATTTGGAACTGGTACAGATCCTGCTACTACATTCACTACATCAGATGGAAATGGCACGAGAGCAAGTGACTTAGTGCCTTGCTTATGGTATGTAATGGATGATATAAGCATAGATTCTGTGATAAGTATAGAAGGGGCAGACAACGCAACTGGAGATACGACTCGGATGCACTTATTTAGCTATGATTTCACAAGTGGATCAACATCTGCCCTATCAAATGGAACATTATTGGCACACAATAACGATGTAACTAACGCAGGTAGCGAACAAGCATATACTGGTTCTTGGACAGTAGATAGTGCAGCAGTATCATCAGGGAAGGTAATTTTAGCATTTTTTAGATCAGATAGTATCAATTCTGATTATTCATTACAATTAACAGTAAAATATCATTTAACGTAGGAGAAGAATTATGGGATCAGGAGCAGATTTAGGGGCAACAACAGCCTATGGTGCAGCAGGTGGTTTTGAAGGCATCAGAGGAACAAGCAAAACAGATCTAAGTAAACCAATAGATTCAAAAACAAAATCAATAACATATAGTGCATCAGTAAACAATTTGCTTCTTGACTTAGCCCCTGCAAGTGATGTTGAAACAAACACAGCAACAAGTATTGTATCTGCTGTAAAGGTTAGAAATGATGGATATGTACCTGCACTTGCAATCTTTCAATTTTATAGATATACTGCAGCTACAACAGAGGGTGCAGCAGAGTATCTACACTTCTTATTAAATCCTGATGAGGAAATAGTGTTACCTGCTACAAGAGGAATAATTGCAGAAGATGCACAACAATACATTGGAACAGCAGTAACAGCAACAGCCCCTAACTCAGCAGAGAAAGTTGATACAGGAGATAATGTTGCAAGTGGCGAGTTAAACAACACTACTGATCCAGTTGTATTTGAACTCGACAATGGACATGAGAAATATAGAGTGGGCGACAAATTAAGAGTAGAGAATGAAATAATAAGAGTTGAAGGTACTTTTGATAACAATCCAACAGCAGAAACAGTTGCAGATAATCATATAGTAGTATCAAGAGGTTGGAATGGTTCAACTAACGCAGCACATAGTGGAACACCTGATGTTTATTATGCTTTCTTTAATGACTATCACGACTTTGATACTTACACATTATCACAAACAGATAACTTAGGAAGATGGAAATCAAGTAACTTCTTTGGCTATGGTAGGGCTGCAAGTGGAGAAGGTGGTTTGATGGCAGGTTCTGTTGCTATTCAGTTCTACACACAAGGTAAAGCAATATTTAATTTATCTGATTTGACTTACAATACAGAGAGTGGACTTACTGCATCAACAGCTTATGAGTTTGATATAACTGTAGATGGTGGAACTACATATGATAACCTATCTTTTACAACTGATTCAAGTAACACTAAGTTTGGTGGATCAACTGGGATAATAGCCAAGATACAAGCAGCACTCGACACTCAATACTACACAGCAGGAAATCTATTTGAAAAGAAAGTAACTGTTGATATTGAAGATGGAGATTTAGTATTTAGAAGTGGCTCTTATTTGGCAGGATCTGCAATAGCTATCGGTGCAGGTTCAAGTGGAACAGATGAGTTTTTAGGAACTGGGAGAATACCTTCAGCAGCAACATCAATAGATGCAAGGCTTGAAACTGAAACAACAACAAATCCAATTACAAATTCTACTACATATAAGCAAATATTTATTAGAGATGATGGTAGAGGTAACTTGATTTGGAAGAATGAGAGAAAGGTCGGCACAGTAAATTATGAAACTGGTGCAATAGAGTGGACAATAGCAGAAAGACCTAATGCAGAGTTTGTTGTTAGTGTATTGCACACATCGGCTATGAGTGGTAAATTAGCAACATCAACATCAGGTAATAATGTTAGAATAAACTCACTAAGACAAGTGCTTGGCAACACACCACAACAGAAGTGTGAAGCTGTGCTAACAGTAGAAACATTTTAGGAGAATAAATGGCAACAGATTTTAAATATGCAAGTCAGAGTGATCTAAACAGATATGTAGGAGAGATTGTTGCTGATGCAGACAGCAAAAGACAAATATATGATTGGACAACTGAATCTTTTACAAAACACGATTCTTCAACAGTTAGTTTTTATGTAGCATATGATACAGGATATATGTCGCAGTTATTTATAGATGGAAAATCACAAAAAGCAGGAAGTCAAACTATTGGGACAACAAAAGTTGCCGATACAAGTGAAGTAGTAAATGCTGTAAGTGAAACAGTTATAGACATTGATGGGGATTATGGAAACCTTACGGCTGATACATTCATAAAGATAGGCAATGAGATAATGTATATAAAATCACTTACAGATGCAGATCCTGACACGATGTCTGTTATAAGGGCTTGTTTAGGAACTTCTATGGAAGAACACGCTTCAGGTGCAGATATATTTGAACATTTTAAGCCAACAGCAAATGGACACAACCTATACGATGCTGATAATGATTTTGTGATATTAAAGTATGGCTCAGATCCTAATGATTTAGTAGTTGAGTCAGGGTTTGATAATGACACCTATTATGACCAAATGCTTGTAGATGCTTCAATGGAGTTAAATAACTTGCTTGATGCGAGGTATCCTATGCCTTTGCCTAAATATGACCAATATGATGCCAATACAACTCACTCAGCAGCAACTACAGAGTATGATGCAATAATAATAAAGACAACTTGTTATTTGGCAGCTTCAAATGCACTTAGGGCAATAGGAGAAATTGAGAGAGCAGACTATTACTATGATTTGGTTACTAATGCAGAAAGAACTGGGATTGTAGATAGATTAAATGCAGGAGAATTTAAGTTATCATTTGAGGTTGATTCACATGACGACAAGGGTAAGGTTAGGACAATAACCAAGTCAGGAAGTATGGATATAGTAGAAACAACTGGAGAATGGTATGGACAACCATATGATGTGGTCAGAATAACTTGCACAACAACAGGTGCTTATGGTACAGCTATTGTAAAAGCTGAAACCTATGGAGATGACAAGTTATTTGGAACAGAAACAACAGATATAAAGGTATCAGGAACATTAGATAGTATTGTTAATGGATTGCACGTTAGATTTCAAGGTGCTTCGATGACACAGAACGATCAATGGGAAGTTACTGTAACAGGCACAGCGAGGAAAATATCAAATGCTCAAAGTGGTGCGATTGACCTAACAAGAAAGGGATATAGTTACTAATGGCTGTCACTTATGATGAAATATCATATAAGTATATAGAAAAGGGCTTAAAAACGATAATAAACGATGAATTTCGCAATGTTTATGTTTCTCCGACTTTTACCATGCGTGGAACAGAATGTGTGCGAATAGTGGTAGATAGTAGCGAAAACGAAGAAACAACAAATGCCTATGAAAGGCGAGTGTTTGAAGTTATTATACGATATTATCAAAAGGGCGACATTCGTTCTGAAAAAGTATATGAGGGGATCAGAAGAAAGGCAGATAGATTAAGAAAGCATTTGCTTGATAACCAAGTTAAGAATACATCAACAGCAAAGTGGGTTGCTCTTGATATTGATACAATAAATTTTAATGTAGAAGATGAAGAAAACGAAGAAATAGATAATTTAAATATAACAGAGTATCTGCTTTCAGTTACTCATCACAATCCGTTATAGAGGTAGTATGGCTAAATATAAAGCAAAATCATCGTATAAAGATTTGGATACCAATTATTTTGGAATCCATAAGCATAACAGCTTAGTTAGGGGTGGCTCAATAGAAATAACTGATTTTGATTCTTTGCCTGAATCAGTTAGAGAGTGTTTAGAGGAAGATAAGCCCATAGTGAAAACAACAATAAAAAAGAAGGCGAAGAAAGTAAAAGGAGTAAATAATGGCACAAGCAACTAATTTCTTCCCAAGTCAAGATGTTTCCGTATGGTATCAAAAGGAAACAACCGTTGGAGATCAACCTGATGACGCAGGGTTAAAAAAATTGCAAGTAACAGGATTCACGATTCCTGAAGCATCTGTACCTGTGGAATACGCATCTGCAAGGACAGGTCAATATGTAACGACAGAAACACAAGGTCATCACGCAGAAGGCACAAAATTATGGACTTTTGATACAACACTTAGGGGAACACCTGCATCTGTATTGTTGGCAACTGAAGCTGTATTTGAAGATTCTTCAAGTGAAGCAACATTGAATAATACATATGCTTTTCCACACGCAACATATACAAATGGAGCAAGTAGTGCTTCTACATTTGAGATCAGATTCATAAATGGTGGAGCAGATGCTACATTACACAATATGGTTTGTCAAGGTTGTGTTGGAACTGGATTTACACTATCAGAAGCTATCGGTTCAGAGGGTGGAGAACTTGTATGCACAATAAGTTGGGCGACAGCATATTATCCTACATATAGTGAAGATGATATCGCATCTCCTGCATATGATACAGGTACACCAAAAAATATAAGAAGTTTAGCAGCAGCATCTTGTTTGATAGATGCAGGTAATGAGATGGTAATAGAATCTTGGGATTTAAATGTATCAAGGACTATTGAACGAGTACACTATGCTGACACAACAAGTGGAACATTTGAGCCATTTGGATATGCGATGACTGGTGGGTTTGAGGTTACAGGATCTATAACTGCAATCAGAAATGACGATGTCCACGATCTTATTGCCAACTTCAGGAATAGCACTTCAGTAGATATTAATATTGCAGAGTCATCTAACTTTGCAATCGCTTTGGATAAGTGTTATCTAAATGAACCAAGCATAGACAATGGTGGTGCAGTATTAAAAGAAATAATTCCATTCACAGTAGTTGGGGCAGATGACATCTCATCAGATACAAAAATGTTAGGGATAACAATAGCATAATGAAAATAAAAATAAAAGGCGAAAACAAACAGATTGAGTTTGAATTAAAAGAACTTAATCTTGACGAGAGGGGCGAATTTAACGACTTATATACATCTGCCACATTTGGGGATTATAAATGGAGTGCGTTCGCCAAGTCTTGTTTAATTGCAACCGATATAACCGAGAACGAATTGAATGAATATACCGACTTGGATATTATAAACATCTCAAAAGAATGTTACTTGGTTGTGAATAAAAAAAAATTGAAGAAATAAAACTTCGATTAAATTTACATATTTCGTTAAATGGAGTACAGAAAACACACGCACTTCCGTATGATTTTCCATATAAAGCTATGAATCCTATGAGTTTGAAGGAAGAAACTTTTAATAGCTTAGATGATGTGTATCAAGTTTTGATCCAATGTTACGATAAATGTATAAACAAGGGAGTGTCAAATTTGGGGAAAGCATTATACGAACAATCCTTATTCATATGCAATGATGTTTTATTATTAGATAAGGGAAAGCAAAACACTATTAAAAAACACCAATTTTGCAAACAATTTAATTGCCCCCCATTCCCCTCACTTAATGATACTCCTGCACATATTGTTGATGATTTTATGACCATAGAACAAGAAATGAGAAACATCCAGTTGGGAGAACTTAATGACAACTAAAAAAAGAATAGATATTGAAGCAAGAACTAAGGGGTTTGACAAGGCGAAGAAGGAATCCAAAGGTCTTGGTAAATCATTAGGTGGGCTAAAGAAATCATTGATGGGTGCAGCAGCAGGTTATTTTGCAGCACAAGGTTTAATTGCAGGAATACGAGGCTCACTTGATGCCTATGCACAACAAGAATTAGCTGAAAAGAAATTAAGATTTGCCTTAAAAGGAAACACTAAAGCCCTAACAGATCAAGCAGCAGCATTGCAAAGAACAACAACGTTTGGCGATGAAGCAATTATAACTCAACAAGCATTTCTTGCATCTCTTGGAATGACACAATCACAAATAATGGATATTTTACCTGTAGCAGCAGATTTAGCAGCAGCAACTGGGATGACACTTGAATCGGCTGTTCGTAATACTGCAAAGACATTTAGTGGATTAGCAGGAGAGTTGGGCGAGTTAGTTCCACAATTAAGGGATTTAACAGCAGAAGAAATGAAAGCAGGAAAAGCTGTTGAAGTTATGGCTGAATTATTTGGTGGATCTGCAGCAGCAGATGCAGATACATATACAGGATCAATCAAGCAATTAGGAAATGCTTTTGGAGATTTAAAAGAAAGTATTGGGAAAAGCATTGCACCTGCTGTAAAAAATATTGTTGATGGATTGAAGTCAATGTTTGAACTTACCGAATCTGAGAACTTACAGAAGCAACAGAAGGAGTTCTTGGCATTAACTGAGATTTTAAGAGATACAACTGTTTCTACAGATACTCGTAAAAGGGCAATGGAGAGATTAAACAAAGAATATAAACCATATTTACAAAATCTCGACCTTGAAAAGGCAAGTTTAGAAGAAATAGAAGCATTACAAAAGAAAGCAGCAGAAGCATTTGAGATAAAAATTAGGGAAAAAGTATTAGAGGAAGATATAACTGCTGCAACAGAGGAGAGAATCCAAGCAGAATATGATTTATTTAAAGCAATATTGTCAAAACAAGAATCATATAAGGGGGAAATAAATTTTGGAGATGACTTGATTGAAATATTGCAAAAGCATCAAGGAGTTGAAGATTTTTTAGTTGAAGCAGCAAGGGAAAGAGTTGAAGCAGCGAGGGAAGAAGAAGCCCAAGTTAAAAAACAACAAGAATCGTATCTTTCATCAATAGAAACAAAGAAAAAAAACAACAGTATTCTGCAAACAGAGAAGGAATTTACAGATGCTGTGAATATAGCAAATGAAATATCAGCAGGGTTAAAGAAAAAAACATCTGTTGCTACAGTAGAACAAACATTGTCATTGGGAGAAAAGGTAGAGCAGGACAAAGAAGAAATACAAATCGTCAAGCAACAAAACTTACTTCAAAAAATAAGAACGCAATCTCTTGAAGATTGGACTGGGATCGCAAAGCAGACCAAGAAGATGGGCTTTATAGATGCACAGGCAGAATGGCAATTAACACTTACTATGGCTATTGTAGATGCAGCAGCATCAATGTTAAAAGCAGGTAAAAAGGGTGGCTTAAAGGCAGCATTGGCGATGGGTGCAGTAGCAGCCCCAAATCTTGCAACAATATATGCAAACAAACCAAAGGTTGCAGCACAGACTGGTTTTGAAGGTGTGATTGATGAGCCAACACAATTCACAGTTGGAGAGGGTGGGGCGGCAGAATATATCTCTGTTCAACCGATGGAAGGGGTAAACAACGCAGGTGGAACTGGTGTAACTGTTAATATATCAGGCAATGTGATGACACAAGAATTTGTTGAAGAAGAATTGGCTGACAAGATAGCTGAAGCAGTTAGGAAGGGAGTAGCATTTGCGTAATATCTTCGGATCACGAGAAGGGATAAAACCATCCCCAGTTACTAATATAGCATATCGTGTTTTTATATATGCCAATAATTCCAATCAAGACCATGTTGAAATCACGGATAGGGATATACCACATGGAGATGTTGATTTAAAGGTTTCAACAATAACAAATAAGATAGATGTAAAAAACAAAAACATACATTTGCCTGACATTAGTATTTCTGCCAACAATTATCCAGTATATATAGATGACGACACAGGAGAAGAAAAAAGATTGTCTGACATTCTTTTGGGTGGTATTGGTAGAAGGATTAAAGTAAGTATGCGATGGGGTAGAGATATGACTTCATCTATGACGATAGCAGAGGGAAGAATATCAAGAATACAACATGACGATAATAGAATTAACATTAGTGCAAATAATGTTCATTTAGAGGACTTTCATTTAGATTTGCCACAGCCTGAGTATGTTCTAAATAAAGATGTAAACACATATGAGCATTATCACGACAGACCAGTACCAATATTATATGGACATCTAAAACAAGCACCATCCCCTGTATATTTAAATAGGGGGGGAGAAAGTTCAGTAATAACGAATCAAACAATAAAATTATTGCCTGACAACTCAGATATTGGTGGATCTAACATTCATGGAATAAAAAAGTTTGAACCCATGTTGTTCGCAGGAATTAACACAGATTTAATTGAATTAAAAAGACAAGACAATGTTGGGGTAAAAATAGGAGATAATGTTTGCGATGTGCCTTGTTTGCCTTATGTTCAAACTCGTTCTATGATATTAGATGATGACCATGATTATCAACAATGGAGTACGAGTGGCAAAGATTATTTATCATTTAATGTGATCGATGATGATGGCACTAAAACGCACATTAGAGATGATAAGATATGGTGTAGCTTCAATCAAAAACCAAATCCTAATCCTGATGACAAAAGAACATTTTATGTAGAAAATAACAACACGACATATGTTTCATCTCCATATTCATATGAAATAAAAGATATAACTGATTCATTTAAGACTTCTAACAATAGTAGATATGCTTATCGTGTTGGGGTGCAAACATTTGAGTTTGATCCCATATCAGGATATAAAACCGATGACAGATTGAAAGACGATGGAAGTCGAAAAATACATTCAGATGTACATTTTATAGGAAGTGCTAATATCTTACAGAAAAATTTTGGTGGTTCTCAAAAACAATTCCATTCATACACTTGGATGTTTCCTGTATATTCTGCTCCAAACTTAGAAGGGCAATCAGGTTCAGGTGGTCAAGAAACAGACCTTGAATATTTTGACAAACTTGCGTTCCCAAAAGAACTACACAAATTAGAAAGAAGCAATGGTAGTAGGCAAATAAAAGGAATACAAACATGGGATTTAGAGAGTTTTTATCAAGATATAGCAAGGGGGTATTTTCGTTTACATGGATTCTCAGAACATCAAAATGACGAACAATTTAATAGCTATTTCACATCATTCATATCAGGTCGTTATGAGCAGGGTTCATTAAGCAATTTTGAATCAAGATACCAAGCAGGATTTAGAAACTTGTATCCAATACTTGATGCCACAAGTTTGGCAATATATTATTTTGCAGATGCAGCTTCAAGTTCAAGTAGCAATAGCCCCTTTGTAATGTTTGACATAGAAGCACAATGGAGAGATCTTGAACTTAGAAAAGTGTGGCTTAATATGGATATGTTTGAAAAGGACTATTTCTTAAATGCCAAAGGCAAAGTTTATGGAGAAGAAAGGGATGTGTGGGATATTAATGGAAGTTTAACTATTAAGTATGAGGGTGTAGATGCTCCTGACCTTTCTAACAATGCTGCAAGTTCTGCTAAAAAAGATAACTTGCATTTCACAGAATTATATAAATATTTAACAGACGAAGATTTAAAATCAAGATTAATTGGGAATAAGTATTACGAAATAATGCTAATGTGTGACGATGGCGATGAACCATCTTTTTTATATGATATAGAAATAAATAATATGAAGTTTTGCGATGGATTCTTGCCATATATGTGGAACAATGGTTCTGATCCATATGTTGTCGATGGGGAATATGTAGGTCATAGTACAGGGTGGCTTGTTTCATTTAATTCCAAACAATTTGGTAAATCACATTCATATCAATCAAGTGGTAATTATATGCTAACTGGTGTTCGTTTAGTATATGGAAGAAAAAAATATGGATATGAAGGTAATGTTTTAACATTGCAAGAAATTGAATATCAAGAAGCAGAGGAACTCGCTACGTTTAATGACAACAATGGCTACGAGTTTGGCGACCAAACAGATGACTTATGGCGACCACATGGATATACTCTTGTTTCCTATTTGGGTGGGAATAGAACAAGTTCAGAGAGGTTGCTTGAAAATCCTGCAGAAATAATTAAAGACCTACTAAATACACAGGCAGAAAGTGATGTTGATTTCAACGATGATAAATTCCAAGAGGCAGTAATCGCAACACAAGATGACAAGTTTGCATTTTCAATAAATAAGATAGAGAATACTAAAGATATAATAAACAATATTTTAAAAGAGTCAAGATTGTATTTGGGTTGGGATTGGAAGCAGGACTTAGTAATCCATCACATAAAAGGTGAATATAATGATAATGATGTAGATGGTATCATAGATGTAGATAATATTTATAATTGCAAGTTTAATTTAAGTAATATTGAAGATTTGGCAATCGGTGGGGTGGAAGTTAAGTATGGATACAATTATGCAACAGAAAAGTTCGACAAAACAACCGATCCCATAACATTAGGGTATTTCACAGAACACTACAAGCAAGAATATGGCATAGAAAACGAAGATGATTACAAACTTGTTTTTGAGTCTAAACACATACAAGACAAAGGAACAGCAGAGCATTTAAGAAACTATTTATTTCATAGCAAGAAACATCAGCAACTTACTTGTAGCTTTGATGCTCCCCTATCTGAGGTTTTTGAATATGAGGTTGGGGATATAATTATGTTTAGTGACAATCCTAAGAACACAAAGCCATATGGTAGAGATATAAAAGAGGTATATACAAACATAGATCAAACAATATATCCCTATTTTTTAATTACAAAAACAACTTTAAAGGGCAGGAGAATTTCTATCGAAGCTATGCAACTAAGAAACTTAGATGTAACAGAGATACCTGCAACACTCTTGGGAGATGTAAATCTTGATAACCAAGTTACTTGGGATGATGCCTTGCAATTAAATGAAATGTTGTTTTTTCATGGCAACAATCTTGATTATTACTATAGCCCACAACAAATTTCAAACGCAGATATGAATCAAGATGGGAATATAGACGTATTTGACCTAATTGATCTTATAGATATTTTAGAAGAACCATATGATGATGGAGAATATGTAGATTTTGCAAGTGGAATATATCAGTCATCTACTGATGAGTTATATTTAACAGAAAATCAGATTGAAACTGACGATGTTTATGGCATGTTAGGGTTGCAACCATACAACACAAGTATTGTTTATTATGTAACAAGTAATTTGAATTGTGTTAGAAGCGATAGTGCAATCGCATCATTAATACAAGACCAACTTGGTTCTAATCCCTTTGATAGAAATCCAAGATCTTGGGGGGAAGTTGCAAATCAAATGCAGAGTACAGGTTCTTCCTTTAACATTATGAATCAATATGTAAAATTAAAGGTATCTTTGGTAAGTGGGGCTAATATTGATCCATCAGAAGAATCCACAGCAAATAAAATGCTTAGATTCAATAACTGCTTGTTTAAATTTGATGGGCGACACTCATGGGGAACTTATGTTGGGATAAAACTTCTAAAGGATGGGGCATTATCTCCAAGTGGAAACGAGATAACATGGAATAGTAGTTATCAATGTACAATAGATGGACAGATGTACACCTATGGGTATGTTTCAATCGGTGATCCAATCGCAAAAAAAATAAACTTTGCAATAGAAGTTCCTGACAATTATTGGGAGGAGTAGATGAACATTAAAATGAAACAATATGTCAATGAAGTATATCTTGAAAATTTCAAGGACATGGTGTATTTAGATATAACGTGTGAAGGTAGCTTTGATATTCAGATGGAAGCAGATGGCTATGTATGGGGCAATTCTAATAGAATTGTAGTCACGCATATAACAATGCCCCAATCAGGACTTTTATTCACTTATACAGGCGATTTAAGGATAGTGCAAGTAACAATGGGAGATGTGTATAAACAGAAACATTTCGTGCAAAATAAAAGAATTACAGATGAAGTCCAAGCTATAGAATCAATTTGGAGTTTGGACACATCGAGATATGAAGATTATGATCAATCCAACAAAGGCAAGGATATAGGTATTACTAAAGTTAAGACAAAGGTTGGATCTAAGAAAACAGCAAATATAAATAATTAAGAGGGAATATGTCAGGACAAGTCGCAAAGCCAAGAATTTTTATAGATTACATTGCTTATGCAAGAGCAATCGGAAAACGAGTTAAGTACAAAAGGGGAGATGGTGTTGAAATTAAAAATTATCCATATTTGTTTACACTAAATCCACATAGGATAAACGAAATAGAAACAACCAATGAGCCATCTCATGTGCATTGTCTTATAAACCACGAGGAACAGGCAGAACCTGATGACGAAGCCCTAAGAAAACTACTAAGCACAGCCAACTATTGGGGATTATTAGGACATAATCTTACGGACTTAAATGCAACTGCTAAATTAAGTTATTATAACAACGATGGTGCTTCCGATTACACATTGTCACAATCAGACTTTTATACAAATATTGAGGACAATTATTTATTAAAGTCTATTGATGGAACTATTTCAGAGGCAGATGCGAATGGGGTATCTTTGCAAATCTCAGGACATACCATTGGAGATGAATTGAAATTAGGTTGTGTTACCTATGGAAGGACATATACATTCCCACATAGAGCAAACTTGTCTATGAATATTAGCTATAGTCAAAGTGGGATCAAAAGGTCAAGAACTGCAGGTGGAAAAGACATAGTCGATATACAATACTACAAAGCACCTGATTGGGGAACAAGAAGGGCTTGGGATTTCTCCCCAAGAGATAATAGAAGTATTGGATATAATGGTAGAAGGTCTTGGGATTTAACGTTCTCATATCTAACAGCAAATGATACTTTTCCATCAGATACTGACAATGATTTTATGTTTAATACTGATGATGCTACTGGATCATGGAATATACATAGCACAGAAAATATCACATCGCACTTTATGACACTAACTTTAAATGGTCAAATTCCCTTTATCTTTCAACCTGATGATACAAAGAGAACCTTTGCATTGTGCAGATTAAAGTCAAATGGATTCTCTGTGCAGCAGTCAGCCCCTAACTTATATACTTGTAAAATGTCATTCGAAGAAACTTGGTAAATTTCCCTCCGACATCCTCCTTGTTGTAGGATAGCGAAAGAGAAGCCCTATACATTTTGTGTGGGGCTTTTTTTTATTTATTTTCAAATATATTTTAAAAAACTTGCATATATTTTGGATATGTGTTAATATAAGGGAGGTAAGCAAGACAAATAAATAACAGACATAGGAGAAACAAATGTTAGATAAATACGATTCTTTGCAGAATAAGTTAGGTTGTGAGATTAATGAACTATCAACACATAATTCTGATAAGTTCTTCATAAATCACGAAAACATTATTAAATCTAAATTAAAAAAGTGTGGTATGTGTTGCCATGTCCTACTTGGATATTTTATTGGCGACAAGTATTACAAAGTTAAATTGCAAACAAACGATGCTATTCTTTTAATTACAATGGAAAAAGAAGGTAGAGTTTTACACATATTAGAAGATAAAACACAGGGGGGAATCTAATGCCTATTAATATACATGGAAAAGAGTATGTTACAGTTAATGAAAGAGTTCAAATGCTACATGAGTCTGATCTTACAGAAATCACTTTAAATACTGAGATTTTGCACGATAGTGAGCAAAGTATAGTGATGAAAACAACGTTGGAAATTGATGGTAAAGTGTTTACAGGTATCGCACAAGAAACAAAAGGCTCAACAAATATCAATAAAACATCTGCATATGAGAATTGTGAAACATCTGCAGTTGGTCGTGCTTTAGGCTTTGCAGGATATGGATCAGTTGAATCGATTGCAAGTGGAGATGAGGTTGCTCATGCAATAAAACAACAAGAATCACTTGAACCTGAGTATGCGACACCAAATCAAGTTAAGTATATACAAAACTTGTGTCAAGAAAAGGCAATGGATTGTGAATATGATTTTGAAAAGATGACCAAGCAAGAAGCAGGAAGTGTCATTGAAAAAATGTTAAGTAAATAATAAAAAGGAAATAAAGAAATGAAAATAAATAGAATGACTAAGGGTAATTGGGGTAAAGTTAAAGCATTTTTTGACTTAGATTGCGATGGAGTAATTGTCAAAGGGTTCAAGTTAGTAGAAGGCGAGAAGGGAATGTTTGTGGGAATGCCATCTGTTAAGAATAAAGATGGGGAATATGAGAACACAACCATTGTGCCTGAAGCAAGTACTATGCACTATCTACTTGAAATTGCACAGAAAGAATATGAGAGTAAGTAATGATAATATACGAGGTTTCATATATAGACGATAAAAATCTTCCTTTAGATGATCTTGACCTTGAAATACGCAGACAATATTTTTCAAACAAAGTTAAGGCTAAGTCTTTTATCGCTAAAACAAAAAGGGGAAATAAGGAACAATCAAAGCTATATGCCTTTAAGATCCACAGGCATGAGGTTGGAAACTCAAAAGAAGATGTGCTTAATTTTTTAAATAGGGGGAAAGACATTGGCTAATAATTTAAAGGGTTTACATGGTTTGGCTTTATATATTTATACAGATATACACGATAGGGCAGACACGCATCCAATCAAATCAAAAGAGTTAGAGTTGAAATATAATGTGTCGGGTGTCAAGGTTAGGGAAGCTGTTGCCCAACTTCGCAAAAGATACAAGCAACCTATCTGTAGTGGCTCTAAGGGTTATTATTTTGCACGAACAAGGGCAATGTGGGATAGAACTAAAGCACAGCTACTGTCAAGGGCAAAAGAATTAAGAGATGCAGCAAACAATCCTGATGAGTATTTTTACGATAGCGAACAATCAAAGTTATTTTAGGGAGATGTAATGATAGATATTATAAATAAGGATTTTAGGAAATGTAAAATTCCAAATGGATTAATAATTACCGATCCTCCTTATAATCAAGGATATTCATATAATAAATATAGGGATAGGATTTCTGAGAAAGAATACATTAAACTTTTGTCTAAGATTCCAACTCCTTGCGTAATAATTCATTACCCTGAAGAAACTATCAATATTCTTCCAAAGGCTATAAAATCAAAATGCGAACAAGTCGTTTGTTGGGTTTACAATTCAAATACTGGGAAACAAAGTAGGCTAATATCTTGGTGGGGGTGTAAGCCTGATTTTAATAAAGTTAAACAGCCTTATAAAAACTTAGATGATAAAAGAATACAACAAAGGATAAAAGAAGGTAAAATTGGATCTAAATTATATGATTGGTGGAATATTAATCAAGTAAAAAATGTAAGTGAAGAAAAAACAGAACACCCATGTCAAATACCCGAAGAATTGGTGCAAAAAATAATTTTAACAACTGCTAAAAAAGATGACACGATTATAGATGTGTTTGCAGGTAGTGGAACAACTGGTATGGCAGCAAAAAATTTGGGATATAAATCAATATTATACGAAATTGATGAAAACTATTGTGATATTATAAAAAAAAGAACACAGCAATGCGTTTTATTTTAAGGAGATATGATGGAATTATTTATTATAGCATTTTTAATATTGTTTTTTATTGTAATGACATTATTTTTTTTATACAAAATAATTGATATATTAGACCATTGGTATTTTAAGTAAAAGGAGTATATATGGCACGAAATAGAATAATAAAAAAAGAGTTTTATACAGATCAGAAGATGATTGAACTCGACATTGCAGAAAGATTGTTATTTATAGGTATGACAAACTTCGCAGATGACACAGGTATCCATATTAATAGTGCAAAGATGTTGAAGGCAGAGATATTCCCTGCTGATGAAATAAGCATTGATTACATAGAAGAAGCACTAAGTAATATGCACAAGTTAGGGTTAATTGAGTATAATGAAGATAGGTCATTATTTAGGATCACAAACTTTCTAATACATCAAAAAATCAATAGACCATATCCATCTAAGTATGAGTTTGTCGAGGAGAGTGAAACTGATTCAATGAACGTTCATGGAACATTCAATGAGTGTTCATCCCCTAATAAGAATAATAATAAGAAAAAGAAGAATAAAAAGAAAAAGAAAGATAATGAGAACTCTGATTTTTTAGTTTGGTGGGAAATGTATCCAAGAAAGATCGGAAAGCCTAAAGCACAAGCTAAGTTTGAGGAAATGGTTGCTATTTATTCGCTAAGAGAAGTTATTGAGGGAACTATATTGTGGAAGGATTACTGGAAGAACGCACATACAGAAACAAAGTACATACCACATCCAACCACATTTTTAAATCAACATCGTTTTATGGACTATCCTGATGAATTAGAATCTCAGATAGAGGTAGAATACAGATTAGACACTACAGGCAAGTTTTATATTGGATATTGTGCTAAGTGTCAGAAATCTAATTTCTATAGAAAAGAGGAACTAAGACAAGATTCAAGATGTTGTAAAGATAAGATATTGCCACAAAGAGATGCAATAGAGATTCAGGATGTAAATGCAAAAGCATAAAATTCACAGGGCAACTCCGACTTACCTATGTCTAAACCATCCATATATACCACACACAATGGGGTTGCCTTGTGATTGAAGTCGTATCATATTATCTCGCAGTATTATTATTGTTTCAACCGATTGAGGAGATCCACAACTGCGAGAATCCAAACTTAATAGAGAGAACACCACATTTATTGTGCGTATGGGAGGAGAAAGATTTCTACAGAAATAAGCAAAACAAACTTATTCTTAGGAAGAAAAGGAAAGCAGATAACTTCATTAAAGCATATTATAGGAGAAAATACTGGAATGACAGAAGAATATAAAAAGCTACCATTCGCATATAAGATCAAGTATTGGACAGACAAGTATAATGCAACACCTAATGGATGGGTGGTCGCATCATTAATACAACAAGAACATAGAAGTGTATCAGCAGCTATGTCCATTGCACAAAGAAAGAGAAAAGGGGGAACAAGATGATTTATGTAGTCGCAATATTAGTGATAAGTGGATTATTGTTAGCATATTACAAAAAGAACAATGGTTAATTTTTTAATTAAGCAAAGACCAAAGCCACAACAAAGACACAGGAACAATGGAAAGTTTCATTATGATCCATCTTCCCAAGACAAGAAAGACTTCCTTGCATTAGCAAAAGAGTTTGCCCCAAAGAAACCTGATAAGAATGTATTAGACCTACACATCACTTTTTGTTATAAAAGACCAAAATCCCACTACAGAACAAAAAACAAGAAATTGATATTAAAAGATGATCTCCCATACTACAGGTTAGGTAAACCTGATATAGACAACCTGTGTAAATTCTATATGGATGCAATGAATGGAGTATTCTATGTAGATGACTCGCAAATAGCATCATTAAACGCAGTAAAAGTCTTTGGAAGTGAAGATTATATACATATAAAATTCTTCTATAATAAAAACTATTGTAAAAAGCAATAAAAAAATATTATTTTTAGCATATGGAAATAGTAAATAAAAACATAGATACATTAATATTCGCAGAATATAATCCAAGACAACTAACAGATGAGCAATATCAACAACTAAAAGATTCTATTACACGATTTGGATTAGTTGATCCGATTATAGTAAACCAACACCAAGATAGAAAGAACATTATAGTTGGTGGACATCAACGCACAAGAGTAGCTAAAAAATTAGGTATAGAAGAAGTACCTTGCGTATTTGTAAACCTGCCATATGAGAAAGAAAGGGAATTAAATGTAAGGTTAAACAAAAACACAGGTGGGTGGGATTATGATATATTAGCTGATATGTTTGACTTAGACGAACTAATTGACTGGGGATTCAAAGAAGAAGAACTGGTTGGCTTTGATGCAGAGATAGAAATAGAAGGCAATATAGATGACGATGAGATACCTGAAGAAGTAGAGCCTGTATGTAAGTTAGGCGATATATGGGAACTTGGTAGCCATAGGTTGTTGTGTGGCGATTCTACTGTAAAAGAAAATGTAGAACTATTATTGGATGGTAATGAAGCAGAATTGTTATTAACTGATCCTCCATATGGAATTGATGCTGATAAAATGACATTAGGTACAGGTAAAAAACAATTTCATAGAGGCGATTGGGATAGTAAAAAACCAAATTTAAATATATTTTTTAATTATGCAGATAAGCAAATAATATGGGGTGGCAACTACTTTGCTGATACTTTACCTGTGAATAATGATTGGCTCTGTTGGCATAAAAAAAATGACAACTTGAGTTTTAGTGAATTTGAACTTGCTTGGACAAACTTAGGTAAAAATACAAGGCACATATCACATCATTGGGGTGGAGAAAAAAAGAAACATCCAACACAAAAACCATTAGATGTTATTTTGTGGTGTCTAAGCATAGTAAAAGAATATAAAAACATTTTAGATCCATTTCTTGGTAGTGGCTCAACACTAATAGCGTGTGAAAAAACTAAAAGAGTATGCTATGGAATGGAACTTGATCCACATTATTGCGATGTAATTATAAACAGATGGGAACAATATACAGGAAAGAAAGCAAGGCTTGTAAATGGCACGACCTAAAAAATACGATATAGATACAGCACAGGTAGAAAAGTTAGCAGGATACGGATGCACAAACACCGAAATCGCTAATTTCTTTGGATGTGACGAGTCGTTAATACGCAAGAGTTATTCCGAATATCTCACAAAAGGTCGTGAGAAGGGTAAAATACGCCTAAGACAACTACAATGGCGTAGTGCAGAGAGTGGCAACACTACGATGCTAATATGGTTAGGAAAACAAATATTAGATCAAACAGACAAGCAAGAGGTAGAACATATAAGACCAATAGAAGAAGTGGACTTTAATGGCATCTAAACTACAACTATACAAAGAAGATTATCTTCCACATCAATGGAAGTTTATAACATCTAAGAAATCAATCAATGCGTTGGTGGGTGGATTTGGTAGTGGAAAGACATATGCGTTCTTGCACAAAACATTTGTAAATCATATAACAAAATTAAATAACAATGATATGTCAAATGGTTGGGTAATATATCCAACATATGAACTTGCAGAGGAATTGTTTGTAGAACCAATGCGAGAGATATTTGAAAGAAATGGAATAAACTTTAAGTATAATGTACAGAAGCACAAGTTCACTACACCATATGGAGTCATTAAGATATACCAGTTACAAAAGCCACAACGTATCGTAGGTGCTGAACTAACATACATTGGCTTCGATGAATTTGATGTAGAATCGTGGAAGAATTGTGATATAGCATATAAGAAGGCTATTGGTCGTATGAGAGGTAGTGATAGTTGCGAGATATACATAGTAACATCTCCTGAAGGCTTTCACTACACACATCATCAGTTTGTAGAGAATGGGAACGAGAGTAAGGCACTAATACATGGAAAGACAACTGACAATCACTATCTTCCTGACAGCTATATCGATCTATTAGAATCTAACTATGATAAGGCGATGCTTAAAGCATACAGAGATGGGCAGTTTGTTAATATATCTGCACTATCTACTTATCATTCATTTGAAAGGAGCAGGAATGTCGGACAATGTGAGTACAACAGGTCTTTGCCAGTACGAATCGGACTCGATTGGAACGTTGATCCCATGTGTGCAGTATTATTCCACATTTACCCGAAAAGTCCAAAGGTTAGGATATTCGATGCGATTGCACTATCACATCAAGGTCAAGGGGATCTACTAAGTGCAAGGATGTGTGCAACAATAAAAGAAAAGTATCCAAATAGTAATTATATATGCTATCCTGATGCAAGTGGCTTCCAAAGACACACATCAGCAATGTATAGTGATATTGACATATTAAAACAACATGGAATCAAAGTAAAGGTTAGAAAGAGTAATCCTCCTGTGGTAAACAGGGTAAATTCAGTTAATAAAATGTTGGAGGGAAACATTTTAATTGACCAAAGGTGTAAGATGTTAATACAAGACTTGGAAAAGGTCACGAATAAACAAGGAACTCGTGATATAGACAAGTCTAACAAACTATTAACACATATGACAGATGCACTCGGTTATGCGATAGAGTGGGAGTTTCCAATAATTAAACCAACATTAGGAGCAATAGAACGATGATACCAAACGTAGGCGAGTTACTCGTAAAGCAATCAAGATATGATGCACAGCAAAATGCAAAGAATAAATGGCGAAAGCAGAGAATGATCGCAAGAGATTTCTATAATGGAGATACGAAAAGCTATACACACAAATACTTTAGCACATCGCTACTCAGTAAAGTTCCTATTGCCAATGTAAACATTACACGCAGGATAATAGATAGAATAAGTCTTGTATATATGAAACCACCAAAGAGAGAGTATTCAAACGAGAATATCCCTATGGTATTTCACGAGAAAGACTTTAAGTTGCAAAGAGCAGAGAGAATGTGTAATCTATTGGAACATATCTTGATAAAGCCTACGTGGAGAAATGGACAGATAGATTATGATATTATTATGGACTTTGAAGCACAATTTGGAGAAGATCCACTAAGACCAATATCAATTACATATCCACTCGCAATGAAAGCATCTGTTCTTGATGACACTCCTGAATTAACTGCATATTGGGATGCAGAGAATACATTCATATTTGATGGCAATGGTCGTATTGTTGATGATCCAGATAATCCTGAACATATCAATCCATATGGAGTGCTTCCCTTTGTTGAATGTTTTAAGAATGGTAGACCTGAGTATTCATACTTAGACACACGACCTGCCAATGATCTTATTGCCACAAACCTTGAAGTGAACGTATCAGAAACAAATGCCAATGCGAACACGATGTTCCAATCATTTGGTTATATGTATGTGAATGGTTCACAAGTCGAGAAGGATACACTTGAAGTTGGACAAGATAAAGTATCGTTCTTGGGTATTGATGGCACAATGAATATTGTATCCCCACCGAATACAGTAGATGCTCTCGCTTCCTCCATAGAGCATAGTTATAAACTACTCGCACAAAACTATCATCTAAATATATCATTCGTAGAGGGTACTGCTGCACAAAGTGGGGTTGCAATTAAACTAAGGAATCAAGAACTAACAGATAGTCGCATATCAGATGTTCTTAGGTGGAAAGGCATTGAGAGTAATTTATTTGAATTGGAATCAATTATCCTTGCAGTAGAAGCAAACACAAATGCAGGGGAACTACTAAAGGTTGATTACGAGGAAAGCCAAGAAGTTCTATCTGATGAAGAAAAGAGAGCAAAATGGGATTGGGAACTATCTAAAGGCATTATTGATGTTGCAGACATATTAATGCAAAAAGATCCTGACAGATTCCCTGATAGAGAAACAGCACAGGAATATTTAGAAGAAAGAAGCACAGTAACAGAAACAGAGGAAACAACACAAGGATCACTACTTGAAGCATTGACAACACCAGTTAGCTAATGGCTGAACAAAACAAAATAGATAACATTGCAGCACAAATTGCAAGGCAGACCGACATATTGCAACAGGAACTTGTGCGAGATTTGTTGAAACTATCTAAGGCAGACAGATTCCAATCTATAGACCAATTCTTATTCGCATTAGAACAACTTGATATACAAGAGTTGGTAAGAATAAAATCAAAGAACATACTACAGGGATACACACAGGCACACACAATGATTCTTAGAGATATGGAAGTTGTCGCAGATGTAACAGAGGAAACACTTAGAAGTCTAACCAACTTTAGCACATCTACATTCTCAGACCATTTAGGTCAGATGGGTAATATAATCAAGAAAGAGATAGTAAAGGGTGCAATCGCAGGTAGTACAGAGAAAGGTATCTTTGATGCGATCCAACAACAAGCAGGGCTATCTAACGCACAAATGCGAACTCTTGTCACTACAGGATTAAACGATTATTCTCGTAGTGTTAGCAAAGTAATGATAGATCAACTGCCTGACAACCAAGAGTATAGATATGTTGGTGCAATAGATGATAGAACAAGAGAATTATGCCTTAGAATGTGGGAATCAGGTAATTTAACGAAGAAACAAATAGAATCACGATTTGGAGCAGAGGTATTCATATCAGGTGGTGGATATAATTGCAGACATCAATGGATACCAGTAGAGGCTGAATCAAAGAGCAAGGACTTTAGAACAGATGCTTAGTAAATCATTTATGACCAAGATGGCATTGAAAACTCGCAAGAAGTATGTGGATCATATCTTTGAAAAGGGCAGAGATGTTTACGATAAGCCATTTAAACCATATTCAACGAACAAAACCAAATGGGCTTCCATTTTAGCAAGAAAATCTGAAAGAAAGAATATTCCAAGAGGAGGATTAAGCTATGGAGAAGCGAAGCGAAGGGGAATATTGCAAAGGCAATCAGGTGGGTATGCACAAAGGGTTACACCAGTATTGACTGGGGATCTAAAGAATGATGCAAAGCCATTCTCTACAGCCACAACGTTTGGTATTAAGTTTGCAGCACATGGTGGAAAGATAGATGTAATGGAAAAAATGAATCCCAAGCGAGTATTGACACACGACAATCAACCACTACCTGAAGATATGATCGACTCTATTGTAAAGGATGTGGACAAAGAAATGTCTAAGGATAAACTATTTAAGAATGAAACAATTAAAATCAAGATGAAGAAATAATTATTTTTTTTATTGCTTTTTATTGTTAATATTACTATGGAAATTTGTAACTAAACAACTCACTTAAGAGGTAAAAATGTCTGAAACAAATAATCAAGCCCAAGTTGAAAACAACAACGTTAAAAATGACAGCACACAAGCTGAAGCAAATGACACTTATAAAGACGTACCTGAATCACGATTTAACGAGGTGATCGCACAGAAGAACAAAGCAATGGAACAAGCTAACGAGTATAAAGCACAACTGGACAAGTTTCAAGCAGAGCAGGAAGCTACAAGAAAGAATCAACTTGAAAAGCAAGGCGAATACAAGACATTGTTAGACGAAGCCAATGCTAAGAATGAAAAGTTGAGTGCTATTGTTAATGAATATACAGAGTACAAGTCCAACAAAAGAGCGTCAATAATGGAAACAATTACAGACGATAACGATAAGGCGATTGCAGAAGGTCTATCACTCGATAAGTTGGAAATGTTTGCTAAAAGGGTTACGCAAACAAACACAGTAGGCACTCCAAACCAAAGACCTGCGAACTCAACGAAGGGAACAGGAGAATATGGTGGCTATGGTTCGTATGCTGAATGGGCTGAGAAAGATCCTGAAGGCTATCAAAAACAAAACCAAAGCCCAAATCCAATGGGGAACTTTAAAATTGGCTATTAAGAAAGATCATAGTAAGATTTTTGGTGTTGATTTCGATCCAAAGGGCGACATGGAAGTAGATATTAAACCTGATGGGGATTGCGAAGTTAAATACAAAGGTAGTAGTATGGACTATGACACCTATGTAGATGAACTTGAAGATAGAGCAACAAGAGGTCAGCAAGGAAAGTCAATAGTAAATTCTATTGGAATGTTTAGTGGAGTTACCTTTGATAAAAATGGAAAGATAGTTAAAAATTAAAATAAAAAGGTAGGTTATAAACAATGAATCATTTATTAAATAAAATAGAAGGATTTGTTATGGGTGGTTACGCAGGTAATCATCTTATGGCAGAAACTGATACTGGTGTTGCAGCAGGTGGTCTTGGAAGAACTGTTGGTGATGCTGTAATAGCTTTCAATAAAGCAAATGTAATGCTTCCACTCGTAACATCAAAACAAGCTGTGAGAGGTTCTAATCATGTTCAATTTGCTGATTACACTAAACTTGCAACTTCAGATGTTGGAACACCGGGCGATGGTGCAGATGAAACAACTGTCACATCGGTAACAACAACAGCAAGAACAGCGACTATCTCAGAACACGTTATTAGAGCAGATGTGTCTGATTTGGCTGTTATGGGTAATGCAGAAGATTTAACAGGTAATGTAGGTGCAGTTCTTGGTAACGCAGTTGCAGCTAAACTTGACGATGACCTTGTT
>VTLG01012992.1_pt1 | contig 30302 bp, 40 predicted proteins | sample 4694571 | NCBI WGS metagenome assembly VTLG01 (sample SAMN12604809, study PRJNA352737) | marine metagenome | biome: ENVO:00000447; feature: ENVO:00000209|ENVO:00000569|ENVO:01000036; material: ENVO:00002151; isolation source: viral sequences binned using virsorter ...
AAGTGCATTAGAATCGGGCAAGAGAATGGGCCAGATCAACTGGTATGGACACGATGGCACAGCATACGGTGGTGACTCAGATGCGGCACCAAGTGTGACATTGACAGCATCAGCAAATGAAACATTCTCAGGAGATAGCAGAGGTGGTAAACTTGTTATTGATGTGTTACCATCAGGACAATCAGGTGGCACAGGAACAACAAGTTCAGATAGAATTGAAGCCATAGACATAACAGGTTCTGATGTTGTTATAAACAGTTCAAATGCAAACTTAGACTTTAAAGTAAATGGTGATAGTGTAAGTGATGTTTTAAAAGTAGATGCAGGCGATGATAGAGTAGAAATTAAAAGCCTTAAAATGCAAGGTAAGTTGGATTTAGATGATGAAGAAATTACAGGAGCAGACACATTAACAGCACCAGATGTAGCACACGAAAATGATATTACAAGTGTTGCACAAAATGGCACAATGCTTAGAGTGAATGCTTCAGACAATGGACAATCAAACACATCACAAGCAGGATTATTTTTCGATCAAGCAAGTGGTAGAATGAACTTCCAACTTATACAAGATTTAGATGGCAGTCATTCACAAAACAACAGTGGTAGTGGTATTATACATCCAAGTTTAAGTTTCCAAACAAGAGATGATGGTGGTTCAAGCACAAGAGCAACAATGGATTTAATGGCACCATACAGAGGCGGCACAGGTGCTACACTAACAAGTTCAAGTGGTGCAACAGGTAAAATATGTGATGTGAACACATCAAAAAGAATTGTTTACCTACAAGATGTATCAGGAACTTGGGCGGCTACAAACACAACAGCAAGTGGACAACCAGTAGAAGGCACAATTGATGCAGTAGTTTCAATAGGAACTAATGCAGTGGCACTACAATACAATTCATCAGGATTTACTAACAATGAAACAGCAGGTGATTTAGCAGATTTAGGTAAAGTAAGAATATCCACAAAAGATGTGATGAACGGCAGAGGTATAAGAACTGTTGATCCAAGACTTGATGTTGAATCAGGTGATTTAGTTTTAAAAGCAAGTATTCCAACAGGAGATTTTGGTCCACAAGGACAATTTGGTTGGAATGGAAACGACAGTGGTGGTGCAGTTCATATTAATAGTGCATTGAGTGTTGCGGCAGGTGAAGATGATCCGCAAGTTGACAAATTGTTTAATGAAGGTATACAAATTTCATCCACAAGTTTAGGTGATGGCAGTAGTGCTTATGACTTTACTTGGCCGAGTTTGGTATTTAGAGCAAGAGACAAAGAAGGCACATTAACATCACCAAACACAAACAGAAACAGTGGTGACCAAGGTTATGGTAATGTATGGTTTGTAAAACAAAACAGAGATGCTACAAACACAACACAGGTAGCAGTTGAATCCAATCAAATATTAGGTGGATTTTTTGGTGCAGGTAGCCACGACAGCAATAGTTTAGCACCAACATCAGGTGCAATGTTTATTAGAGCAACTGAAGACTTTACAACATCACAAAGTGGTTCCAGATTAGAATTTAGTGCAACAGCAAATGGTGACAATTCAAGGACACAATGTTTGGATATTAATGGTGATAGTGTTGTTATTAATGAAGACAGCAATGATGTTGACTTTAGAGTTGAATCAAATGGCGAAGCAAATGCTTTGAAAGTAGATGCTGGCACAGACACGGTAAGCATAGAAACTATTATATTTAAATTACCAAACTTACCAACAAGTGATCCAGGAGTAGCAGGACAAGTGTGGAGAAGTGGTAACGACTTGAAGATCAGCACTGGTTAAGGAGATGCTGAATGACAACTATAATAGGCACACCTTTAGAACTTAACATAAGTTTTGGACAAGGTGCTTTTACATCAACAACAGCAACTGATATTGGAACATTAGGTGACAGTAGAGGTGCAAACACCAGTTCTCATCCAACCGGATCAGACTTCCAAATATTTGATCATAGAGAAGATGACCACTACGACTTTCATTTAGAATTACCATCATCAATAACAAACACCACAGACATAACAAATAAAATACAACTAACCTTAAACAATGGAATGTTGGCTTTTAGAAACAATGTGTTTGACCCAACTAATCCACAAGCACAGGCCGACAGGATATTTGGCTATATCTTCCTGTATGAAAAATACACAGAAGGTGGTGTAGATAAGAGAAAAGTATTTCCCAATCCTACTGGAGGGAATAATATACACTCAGGCAGTGGTTTTGATCAATTTGCGGCCACAGTGGTGGGAGATGCAGGAATACAATTATCTAAACAAAATTTTTCAATAAATTATCAAGCCGATGACAATGGTTTGACAGAGCCTTTTCCTTTAGGATCAGCAGATTTTGTTTCTACATTTGATGACAGTGACTTAACACCCAAACAAATATTCCAATTGAATTTGAAAGATATAACTGGCTGGGACGGTAAGTTTAACAGTGGATCAGAATATTACATAGGTTTTTCTATTAGAGTTAATTCTACAACATACGGCACAGAAGCATTTGCAGTGGGGTATGAAACATTTGATGTTACAACATTAAGATCACCAATTGGTTTTGCATCAGCAGTGACAAAATCAACAACAGCAAGTTTAAGCACAGCATTTAATTGTGATGATGTAAGGGCAACACTACAACACAATGACCCCACAAGAACTAACAGCACTGGCTATTATAATCCATTTACAAGTAAAGCACACATCCAAAAAGGTGCAGGCACATTTGATGACAGCAGTGGCGATGTAGTAAAACACTACAATCTTTATCCATATAAGGTTAGAGGCTTAACAGGCGATGGAGGTGTCAACAGAGGCACAGGTATTCCAACAATAGCAATATTGGACCAAGTTGACATAAGTGAGATTGATGAAAATGCAACCATTACCCGTATCACAGTAAAAATAACAATAGACAATCAAACGGTAGCAACAGATCTATTTGGAAGCAATGCCAATAGTGCTGGTTATAGTGGATCACAAAAAGGTGGATTTATAGGTTGTAATATTAGATTTGACAACACAAACCAAGCATTGACAACAGCACAATCTTTAAACACAGGTGTAGGTATATTGACACAAGAGTCAGCACCACAAGAGATACAATCAACGGGTGAAGCAACATACACATTTGATTTTTACAACAGTGGTAGTGCTTTGACAACACAGACACACACAGGTGTCAATCCAACTGATGCAATACAAACGGTAAATGTTACACCCAAACAAATAAAAAATTTATATGATGGTGCTCCAAATGATCCATTGGTAGAACAAGACAGGATTTGTTTTGGCATACACTTTATACACGAAGGACACGGTATGCTATCAAGTGAAGCCAATGATGATAGTGGTTTATTTAGAGATGTGACCAATGTAGAAGTGCAAATCGAATACACAGGTAAAACTTATTTGACAACTGGCTACACATTATGGCCCAACACAGCATTTGCTGGTGTGAACACCACAGGATCAAGTGATTATGAAGGGCAAGTTGGTTTGAGGACTTTGGGTAATGTTTTAGCAAGTAGTTTGATCAACAACACAGATTCAGACATACAAGGATACACATTTAACACATCATATCCTGCAGATGCATTTACCACAGAAGACACAGTGATAGCAACAAATGGTGCAACAGGACAAACAAACCCACCTTTTTTAGTATGGGGAGATGATGACAGTGGTGCAACAAATCCGTGGATTGCAAACACCAAACACATAAGAGATGGTGCCAATGACAGTTTTGAAATAGCCGCCAGCAGTGATGCTGATTCTTATGTTTTTAACTTGGCATATAGGGATGGTATTGTAGGTAATGCTGATTTAACAACAAGTTTCACAACAACAGCAACACCAATACAATTCCATAGATTAAATGACAATGAGATTGATGATCAAAGTGCAAGTTTCACAACAACAGCATTTGGTGGATTTTTATTAGAAGCAACAGCAGGTTTTTCAAGTGCATTTAACTTACAGAACACAGGATTAGCAGGACTTACACGAACAGGATTTACAATTGATCCAAGTGCGGCTTTTAATTTAGTAGCAGAAGGTGATTTAGCAGTCACAGGTGTCAGCATACAACTTTTTAGCACCACTGTTGCATTGGATCCAAACAATGTGGGTATTACAACATCAACACCAATACCATTAAGCACAGCAATTGATTTACAAAACACAGGATTGGCAGGTATGATAAGAACAGGCTTCACACTTGATCCTGTTGCGGCATTTAGTGTCGCAGATGTTGACTCAATTATTATTGTTGATCCACCACAAGCAAACAAATTTACAACATTGACAAACACAAGGAGCCACACAATAGCACAAGATGACAGAGCAGTGACAGTGGCACAAAATGACAGAACATTTGTGATAAAACAAGATGACAGAACTGTTGATGTTGCAACACAAACACGAACCATTGGAGCAGATGCATTATAATGGCAGTGGATAAAACAAATTACAAACAATTAAATGTAGGACAAGCATACACAATGCCAGTGGGCCAATTGGACAACTTGTTGATTGATTTGCGGAATGAACTGGACACAGGTGACTTCCTATTGACAGTGATAGCAACAACAACATCATCAGGTATTGAGATAAATGGTGCGGCACCAAGGTTAGCAACGGGTGTTTTTGAGCATCCACATCAACAATATGTGCGATTAAAACCAACAGCAGTGGGTGTGCATCCAATTAAATTAACATCAACAACACAAAATGGCTTGACAATAGTTAAACATTTTGTAGTGCATAGCAAGGAGTAATAAATACAAGTATGACAAGCACAACAGGATTTGAAAAAGACAATGTTGGATTTTTTACAAGGAAAGATCCAGATGCTGTATTGAATTATACAGTGGATTACACATCACACTTGCAGAGCAGTGACACATTAGCAACAGCAACAGTCACAGCAGACACGGGTTTGACAGTGGCATCAAGTTCAATAGTGACAGGAAACAAAAAAGTCACAATGAATCTAAGTGGAGGCACGGTAGGCACTACATACACAGTGAAGATACAATGCACAACAAACGATTCACTCACATTGGTTCATAGATTTAGAGTCAAATGTGAAAATGCACAATTGAAGTAATTCAATTGGGGGTGAACTACACCCAAAACACAAAAAGGAGGCACTTATGGAAGATAAGGCATCAACAGAGCAGACACAAGAAGACAGAAAACAACCCAAGCACGGTGTAATCACAAAAGAAGGTTTAGTGGTAGGTAGGGGCGAAAACAAACGAGTAGTTCCACCAGATGAAGTAGAAAAATTAGCACTTCTACATTGCACCAACAAGGAAATTGCGGAGTTTTTTGGCATCACTGTAAAGACACTTGAATACAATTTCGCAGAAAAAATACAAAAAGCCAGAAATACTACAAAACAACGATTGAGACGGGCACAATTAGAGGTTGCACTAAAAGGTAATGTGCCAATGCTTATCTGGCTTGGAAAAAATATACTCGGCCAGCAGGATCAACCTATTGACAGTGATAACACACAACCATTACCGTGGAGTGATGATTAATGGCACGGCCATACAAGTATAAACTGCTTGACACCGTGAGAACACCGGACGGCCGTGATGTTAATGTGTTGGGTGAGCAAACAATGTATGGGGTAAAAAGAGGAGATTATTGGGTAGCAATTGGTAAGAAATTTATGGATCAATCATACACCAAATATCAGCAACTATTCACAACCAGCCGGAAAGTGGCACAAAATCACTGCGATAGGTTAAATGACATATTTGACACGGACATATATCGTGTCGTTGAGATATACACAGACGATTAATCACCACAAAATATAGTAAAATTACCCATATTTTGGCACTACATATAGTGGTAAAATAATGGTTGCATTATTTGTAATATGTGTTATACTAATAATATAAAAAAGGAGTAAAAACAATGGACGAAAAACAAATGGCGAAACTTGATGCTTGGAACAACAAACGAAACAGGCAAGAGGAACTTAAAGATGCTATGCAGAAGGTCAATGAGTTAGAAGCAGATCTGAGATATGCGAGAAAGAAGTATATGGATCTACTTGCATTAGAATTAGAGGAGGCTGATGCTTAGAAAATTATTTTGGATATTGCTGGTATATTGGCTTGTGGTAGTTGGTAGCAGTATCAACATAGCCAAAGCAGACGAATTGACACCACAACAGGAAAAGAAAATGTTTTGGTTTCAAACACTGACGGTGATGGATGCACTACAAACAATCAAGATAGCATCTACACCCGGACTTATAGAGGGCTCGCCAATAATGGGTGCTAATCCAAGTGTTGGCACAGTGGTTGCATTCTTTACCGTTAGGAATATAATACATCACCAAGTGGTAGAAAGAGTGCCCCAGAAATACAAGGATTGGTTCATAGACATACCACTTGTAGGACAAGGCATAGCAGTGGCTTGGAACTTGGGCAACGGACTTGGCATAGGCTTTTAAAAAAAGGTTGCAATATGCAATCAAATTTGTTAATATAGTTTATGACAAAATACAAAGCAAAAAACACAACCAGCAAATACAAAAGTGAAACTGGCTACACTTTGGAAATGTGGGCAGAAATGCAAGGTGTGTCAAGGCAGATGATTGAAAAGAGGTTTGCACGATATGGCACTTGCATAGAAAGTGAAATTGTCAAAATAAAAGCACGAGAACGAGAACAAAAACTGCAAGACATTGAACAAAAGATCAAAGATGGTGTGCCAGTAAGCAGATACTATCGCAAAATGGTAAATACACAGGACCCACATTTGAACGATGTATTAATGGCTGAATATGAACAGGAGCAACAATAATGGATGCATACATCATAAGTTATTTTGGTAAAAACAACAACACACAACACACAAGACAAGCACTACACTATCAACAATTGTGTGTTTTATTACAAACACCAGGCATAGAGCACATACACATACTGGCACAAGACTATGACAACACCAGCATAATAACCAAACCCAAAAACTATTTGGCATTGGAACACCCCCGTATAACATATCATCACACTGAACAATTGATGCCATCACAAGCAAGAAACAGATTAATGGATATATTTTATGCTTCGGGCAAAGACTGGGCTTTGTTTGCAGACAATGATGCTATAATAGACCCAAGATTCCACGGCAAAAACATTATACACACAATTGAACACAACACAGAATGGCTTACAAAAAATATTGATATATTAGTGCCAATGAGCCCACGACACCAACCGTTTAACAAATACATACAGCAGGAATATGACAAAGGTAATTTAAACACACATACACCTATTAAGAGAGTGAATTATTGTAAAACCACATTGTTTTGGATGAAGAATAGATCTAAAATAGGTAAAGCACCAATAAAGTTTGATGAAGCAACCATATTAAGAGGACTTGAAGATTTTGACTACATTGGTCGTGTGTTGGAAAATGATGGTGTTATGTATCAACTACAAGCAGTTGTAATGGGTGATATGGGCATAAGTGAAGAAATTAGCACACTATTTGAAAGCACTGATAGAACTGCACAATTTGAAAAAGTCAAAGAATACATATACAAAAAATACTTTGATGCTAACGATTGGCAGGGTGTAGATAAAACAAAATTCAATTGGAGCAATATTGGAAACAACAAAATGCGACATTCAACATATAAATTACCGTTAGTGGGTCAAGATCAACAAGTGTTATACACACAGGACAATTTGTTCCACAATATGTTTGAGGTTGAAGTATAAACTATGCACAAACGAAATATATTAGTGGTCACCGGTGGTGCAGGGTTTGTAGGTTCAAATTTGATTGAATATTTGTTAAAAAAAACTAATTATCGTATAATAAGTTTAGATGATTATTCCACAGGCAACGGTAAAAATCATATATCGTCAAAAGTAAAATATATTTTTGGTAATACACAAGATATTGCAACACATTTAAAAAGATACAAAAACAAAATACATTCAATATTTCATTTTGGAGAATTTGCAAGAATACATCAAAGTTTTGAACAATTTGATGAATGTTTTGCATCAAATTCAATTGGTTCTAAAGCAGTTTTTAAATTTTGTTTAGACAATAACATTAAATTAATTTATTCAGCCACAAGTGCCGCATTAGGAAACAATGGTGATGACAGCAACTTATCTCCATATGCATTTATGAAAGCAAACAATTTACGATTACTTGAAAATTTAAAAAAATGGTATGGTTTTAAATTTGAAGTAGTATATTTTTATAATGTATATGGCCCAAGACAGATTAAAACAGGGCCAATGGCCACCGTTATTGGCATATTTGAAAATGCATATGAAAAACAATTGCCCATAACCGTTGTCAAACCAGGCACACAAACAAGACGATTTACTCACATAAACGATACGGTGGATGTATGTTATCGTGCTTGGCGAAACAATAAATCAAAACATTACATTATTTCAAACAAAGAAAGTTTTAGTATTTTAGAAGTTGCAACAATGTTTGGTAACAAAATTAAATATCTACCTCAAAGACGAGGCGAAAGAAACCAATCTGCAATCGCCAAAACAAATTTAAATAATAATATTGATTGTTATTTTGGAAAAACAAGTTTAATTGACTACATAAACAACTTCAAAAACAAGCATAAGTAAGCATACAATGCCATTAAGTGATGCACAAAAAACCATAGCAACCTCTGACAAACGATTTAGGGTATTGGTATCAGGTAGAAGGTTTGGTAAAACACACATTGCAATAAGAGAATTATGCAAAGCCGCAACAAAGCCAAATCAAAAGGTGTTTTATGTGGCACCAAGTTATAGGATGGCTAAACAAATTGTTTGGGACCAACTTAAGAAAAAACTCCGTGAATTAAAATGGGCAGAAAGAATTAATGAAAGTGATTTATCAATCAAATTGGTTAATGGCAGTTTAATTAGTTTGCGAGGTGCGGACAATGAGGACTCACTCAGAGGGTTGGGTTTGAATATGATAGTATTAGATGAATTTGCAGACATTGATCCAAAAGCCTGGTATGAAGTATTAAGGCCCACACTATCAGACACACAAGGATCTGCACTATTTTGTGGCACACCAAAAGGCATAGGTAATTGGGCATATGACATATTTCAACAATCACACAAGGATCCGGAACATTGGGCCAGTTTCCAATACACAACATTGGAAGGTGGGCAAGTAGAAGATGCTGAAATACAACAAGCCAAAGAGGATTTAGATGAAAAAACATTTAAGCAGGAATATGAAGCAAGTTTTGAAACATACAGTGGGCAAGTGTATTACAATTATGGTGCACACACAATAACACAAGACAAAATTACAACACCAAAACAAATATTAGTAGGAATGGATTTTAATATCGACCCAATGTCGGCTTGTATAGCCGCAAGGACACAATATGGCATAACCATATTTGATGAGATAACAATATTTGGTTCAAATACAGATGAAATGGTGCAAGAGATAAGGAATAGATACAAAACACAACAAATAGTGGTATATCCTGACCCTGCAAGTAGACAGAGAAAGACGAGTGCAGGCGGTAGGACTGATTTAAGCATATTAGTCAATGCAGGATTTAGAATACACAGCAGGAACCAACATCCGGCTGTGAGAGACAGAATAAATGCTGTCAATAGTGCATTGCAAAGTGCAGAAGGAAAACAGAAACTTTGGATAACACCCAATTGTAAAAATGTTATAAAAAGTTTAAGTAGACAAATATATAAAGAAGGCACAACAGTTCCTGACAATAATGAAAACTTATCACATATGGCAGATGCTGTTGGATATATGGTGGAATACATTTATCCAGTAGTAAGACATAGTATAAATAACAATACTGCAGGACAAACTTGGACAATGAAAGTCAATTAATTGAGGATACAATATGAGTCAAACCATATACGATGCATTTGATGTAGAATATAGGATAGAATATTTAGGCATCAAAGTTCACCCTGAATGGAAAAGAAATATAAGAAGATGGCAGTATTACTCAGACTCATACAACGGTGGTAATGAGTATAGAGCAGGCCAATACTTAATAAAATATATTTTAGAATCAGGCGACGATTACGAAAACAGAATACGACAAACAGCATTAGACAATCACTGTAAAGGTGTTATTGAAACTTACAATTCATTCTTATTTAGAGTTCCACCGAAGAGAGAATATGGTGCAATAGGGCAAGACCCTGCCATAGATGCATTTTTTGATGACTGCGATTTAGATGGTAGATCATTCAATGCTTTTATGAGAGATGTAAGCACATATTCATCTATATATGGACACATATGGGTAATGATTGACAAACCGGATACGATGGTGGCTACTCGGGCTGATGAGTTGAGACAACAAATCAGGCCCTATGTGTCTATGATTACTCCGGAGAATGTGTTAGATTGGTCATATGAAAGACAACCAAATGGTGTATATCAATTACAAGAAATAACATTACTTGACGGTATGGACGAAAATGGTGCATACTTTAGAACAATTGATAAAGAGTTTATAACAATCAAAAGAAAAATAAGTGCAGATGAAGATGCACAAATTTTATCGCAAATACCAAACAAGATTGGTGTAGTTCCGTGCATACCAGTATATGCAGGCAGAACAATGACAAGAGGTGTTGGTTGCAGTGATTTAAGTGATATTGCAGATGTCCAAAGAAATATATACAACCAATTATCGGAATTGGAGCAGTTAATCCGTATAAGTAACCACCCTTCACTCGTAAAGACCAGCACAACACAGGCGGCGGCAGGTGCAGGTGCAGTTATTGATTTACCAGATGATTTGGATCCAAATTTGAAACCATTTTTACTTGAACCAAATGGTAGTGGCATAACACAAATTATTAGTGCGATGCAGGAGAATGTAGCAAGTATAAACAGAATGGCCAATGTGGGTGGTGTGAGAGCAACAGCAACAAGAGAAATGAGTGGTGTTGCACTACAAACAGAATTTCAATTATTAAATGCAAGACTTTCACAAAAAGCAGACTTGTTGGAACTTGCAGAAGAACAGATATGGAGAATGTGGGCACTATGGCAGAACAGAGTATGGGATGGTATGGTAGATTATCCAGATTCATTTAATGTCCACGACAGAGAAAACACAATCACAATGCTTAAATTAGCAAAAGAAACAAAACCAGAAAATCCAAAACTATTGGAAGAGATTGATATTATGTTAGCAAAAGCATTGATAACAGATGAAGACAAATTAGCAGAGATAATGGATGGACAACAACAAGCACCAGCACTACAAACTGAAATGGTGCACAAAGCAATGACAAATCCAACAGAACTTGTTGAACATATGAAAGAGATGATAGAACAAGGTTACACAACACAGCAAATATTAGAATTACATCCTGAATTAGCAGGATATTTCAACAGAGAGGGAGATGATAATGATGCATAAAGGTAAAAAACACAAGAGTAAAAAAGGTGGAAAACGAGGCGGTAAAAAAGGCGGTAAAAAAGGCGGCCGTAGAGGTTAATTGGACCGAATATTTTACATCAATCAAAAGTGTTTGTCCGTGGAGCAGAGCATATTGGTCCAAACAAAAGATTGATATAGTGGACTGGACAGGCACAGTTTACCCATTACAAGGTTTTGTAGCAAGAGTTTACAAAGCACCACAACTTACAGCAAGACAACTTTACAACACAATGCGGAAATTCAATAAACTTTATGATGACGAAGAATGGTTATACTCGCATTCAAAGTTTAAAGGACATTCGACACCAATACCGGTGTTGATACAACAAGATTATGATGTGTTAGCAAAAGCAAGGGCACACCATAAAACATAAATACAACAAACAACTAATATAAGTTGGAGTTAAACTCATAACTTTAAAGGAGGATTACAATGAGTGAATTGGACAACACAACAAACACTGAGCAGACTGAGGCTCCAGTTGAAACAACAACAAATGATGTTGCACAAACTGAAACACAGGACAAGACTTTCACACAAGCCGAACTTGATAGGGTAGTGGCAGACAGAATTGCTCGAGAGAGAAGGAAGTTTGAAAAAAAGTATGAAGGTATTGATCCTGAATATTTCCACGAACTAAATCAAAAGGCTGAAAAGGAGAAGCAAGACAAACTTAAAGCAAAGGGTGAGTTTGAGCAAATACTTAAGGCACAAGCCGAAAAGAAAGATGCACAAATAAACACTTTGATGAATCAGGTAAAAACTATCAAGATAGATGGTGCTTTACTTGACACGGCTTCAAAATATAAGGCTGTTAATCCAGGACAGGTTGCAAAACTTATCAAGGAACAGGTTAAAATGAATGAAGCAGGTGATGTTGAGATTGTGGATCCCAAGTCTGGACAAGTTAGATATAATGATAAAGGCGAACACATCACTATAGACGATTTGACCAAAGAATTTTTAAACAGCAACCCACACTTTGTGGAGGCTACACCAAGTGGTAGTGGCACAACAAGCAAAATTGGTGATGCTGGTGGCGGTGAGAAGTTAGACATTAATAAACTTGATATGTCCAAGCCCGAAGATAGACAAGCATATGCTGAATATCGTAAAAAGGCTGGACTGGCTTAATAGTATAGGAGGAAATAACTATGGCTGACGAAACAACAAGTTCTACATTGGATGATCTGTTATCCCCGTTGGTAGCAGAGGCATTATTTGTAGCAAACGAACAATCCATTATGAGAGGCTTGGTAAGAAATTACACAATGCCAATGAATAGTGGTAAAACGATCCAAGTTCCCATCTATCCCACAGTGACTGCTGTAGGTAGAACAGAAGCACAGGATTTAACAAACACAGCAGTATCAACTTCAAAAGCAGACTTAACGGTTGCTGAAGTTGGTATTATGACAACATTAACTGATTTTGCAAAAAACACTTCAGAATCAGATGTGGTCAGAGACTTAGGAAGACTCTTCGGTGAGGCCATTGCTAAGAAAATTGACACAGACTTGACAGCATTATTTGATGGCTTTGGCACATCAATTGGTGGTGCAGGAACTGAGTTGACAATTGACAACATTTTCAAAGCAGTAGCAACATTAAGACAAAATAGTGTTCCAGGTCCATACTACGGTGTGTTTAATCCAAAAGTGATTTACAATGTTAAAAAATCTTTAACAAACACTTTTGTGAATCCAAATGCAGGTGACTTACAAAATGAAGCAATGAGAACTGGCTTTATCGGCCAGATCGCAGGTGTAAACATTTTTGAAACACCAAATGTAGACGGAACTACAGATACTGACAACTGTAAAGGCGGAATCTTTAGCAGAGATGCTTTGGGATTAGCAATGATGCAAGATCTTAAAATTGAAACTCAAAGAGATGCAAGTTTAAGAGCAACTGAAATTGTTGCAACTGCGGTTTACGGTGTAGGTGAATTACACGACTCATACGGCATTGAGATGCTAAATGAATCTGTAATCAACTAATACAGTGGAGCAACGACAAAGTGTGTGGGCAGTTTTACTGCCCATACAACAAAAGGAGAAACTATAAATGAGTAATTACAGCACTGATGCTGACATTTTAGAATATGAGCCAACTATAAAAGAGTTTGGTGTAATTGATTTTAGTGCAGAACACACTAAAACAACTGCAGATATTCAAAGACATTTGAGAATTGAATGGTGGCCGCGAGTGTCAAGAGCATCAACAACTTCAAGATATTTTAATTCAACAGACTTGGAAATGGATGTGACAAAACTTGATTCAGCACAATTAAAAAGGGCGGCTGTATATCACTGTTTGAGTTTTTACATTTTACCAAAACTAACAAGACACGAACCAGAAGGCGATCGTTTTAGAATGATGATTGACTTTTACAAAGCAAGATTTAGAGACGAATTAGATATGGTGTTGCAAGATGGTGTAAAATATGACTTTGATGGTGATGGAACTGTTGAAGATCACGAGCAACAACCAGCACACTTTAATAGATTGGTTAGATAATGAGCATAAGAGAAGACATAGCAATTGACATAGTGCAGGACCTAAAAGATATTACAAACCCTGCACCAGTTATAGTAAGTCGTAATCCAATTAAACTTACAGACTTGTCCATTGCACAATTTCCTGCTATAATAGTCCAAACAACAAACGAGACAAGAGAAGATGCTACAATGCAACCAGACAAAACACGAATGTCAGAAACAGAATATACCATTAGTGCATTTGTAAGGGCAGACAGTAGTGCAACAACAACTAATAATAACATTGATACACAAAGAAATAATATCATTGAAGCCATAAGTGAAAAACTTGAAGAAGACAGAACAAGAAATTCAAAAGCATTGAACAGTTATGTGACTGCAATCACAACAGATGATGGCACAGCCTTTCCAATTGGTAGGGTAGATATTACATTTGTGGTTCTTTATAAATATACACGAGGGACATTATAATTATGGCACATAGAATTATATACAAAGGTGGTGAACATAAACTTTGCTCATACACCGAAGCACAGAATTTAGTGGCTAACGAGGGTTGGAGTTGGACAAACACACCAACAACAAAACTTAAGGCTGTTAAAAAATCTGCAAAGCCTAAAAGAAAAGTTAAAGTCGAGGCTGAAGCAGATGTGATACCGTTTGACGATGGTAATCCAATTAACAAAGACTTTAACGATGAAAACACGGAGGAATAAACTATGGCGAATACATATACAGGCTTCGATGGTTCAATTAAGTTTGCTGATACAACTACGGATGTGGCTTTATCAACAGGAACTGCAATTGGAAACTTAAGAAACTTCACAATTGAGCAAACACAGGACACTATTGAGGACACAAATATGGGTTCAGGTGGAATGAGAACATACAAACCAGGATTGTCAACATTTACAATTTCAGGTGATGTATTTTTTGACCACAATGACGATGTGCAAAAGAAATTAGACGAAATGATTACAAAGACAGGTAATGATACTGTGGAAGGCACTTTTGAAGTATTTCCATCAGGCACAGCAACAGGGCAATCACCAGCAAACTCAAAACTTTCTGGTAAATGCATCATTACAAGTTTTTCAATTACATCATCTGTTGATTCGATGGTTGAGGCTAGTTTTGCGGCACAAGGCACAGGCCCATTAGCAGTAGCAGAAATATAATTGGAGTAGTCAAGTGATTGGTATTAAGTTCAAAAGCAATTTTGATGCGAAAAAGTTAGAACGAAGTGTTGAGAGAATGTTGGGCGAAATACAACAACAAACTTTCAAGACAGCACGATCACTTACTCCAGTTAGATCCGGCTATGCAAAATCACAATGGAAACAAAACAAAACCAGAAGTGGTTTTAAAGTTTCCAACAAAGTAGAATATATGCCTTTTTTAGATGCAGGTATAAGCAACCAAGCACCAAAAGGTATATCCAAACCCACTGTCAAAAGAATGACAGGATACATTAAAAGTAGGAGATTAAAACGATGACGAATACTACAACGGACAAAAAACAAACACTTTCAGCATTAGAGGCGGCGAAAGCACACTACAAACAAAAAGTTGGTGGTGAACTTATGCACTACTATTGCGATGAGTGGGGTATTGACATATACTATAGAGCAACGGCTTCATTAGCAATTGAAAATAGGATTATGGCTTTACAACAGCAAGGTAAAACAGCAGAAGCACTTGTAGAAAGTGTTATAAGCAAAGCAATGGACAAAGATGGTAATTTATTGTTTAAATCAACAGATAGGGCATCCTTTTTACACGAAGTTGACCCACAAGTTATTATAGCAATAGCAACCAAATTGAACAATGCGAACAATGATACTGTGGAGGACATTGTAAAAAACTAACCAGGGACAGTGATTTGTATGCTCAAATTGCACTGGCTGACTATTTAAAGATTACTTTAAGTCAAATCCAGCAAATGTCCCTTATAGAGTTTAAGACTTGGTTAGCATACTTGCAACTCCGTAGAGACGAAGAGAAAAAGGAAGCAAAACGGAATGAGCATAAAAGAGCAAATAATACTCGAAGGTATTAATAAAACCAACAAAGCATTCAATGATGTGCAAAAGAACCTTAACAGGGTTGAAAAAAACACAAACAGGAGTGCAAATGCTTTTAGCAACTTACAAAAAGTAGTAGTAGGTGCTGTTGCGGCTGTTGGTGCTTTTAAACTGGGCAAAGACTTCCTTAATACAGCAGTAGAAGTTGAAAACTTATCCATACAATTAAAATTCTTAACAGGATCAGCAGAAGAAGGTAGCAAAGCATTTGATACTTTGACTAAATTTGCTGGAACTGTTCCATTTGAACTACAACAGATTGCAAATGCGGCACCAAACCTATTAACGGTGGTTGATGGTGCTGATGAATTAAATGAAATACTAAAGATTACTGGTGACATTGCGGCGGCTACTGGCTTAGACTTTAAGACAACAGCAGAACAATTACAGAGAGCATTTAGTGGTGGTATTGCAAGTGCTGACATATTTAGGGAGAGAGGTGTTAAGGCACTATTAGGCTTCCAAGAAGGTGTTAGATACAATGCGGCACAAACCAAAGAACACATAGTGAATGCCTTTAGGGATGGTAGTGCTGTAATGATTGGTGCATCCGGCGATATGGCGGATACATTTACTGGAACAATGTCAATGATGAGTGATAAATTGTTCCAATTCCAAAAGAAACTAATGGAAAGTGGTCCATTTGATTTAATCAAAGGTATGATGAAGGCGGCTGATGAAGCCTTACAAGAAAACTTTGGTTCAATTGAAAATGCGGCTGAACAAATGGGTAATAAGATTACTGAGGTTGCAAGAACTGTATTAATTGGTGGTGCAAAAATGATTGATGCCATTATGCCAGTGTTTAAGTTTATTGGTAATGCAATTGGTAACTTAATAGAATCAACAAACCAACTACACCCAACAATAAAAGCATTAGGATTGATTGGCTTCTTAATGTTAGGTATAAAAGGTAAAGCAGTAGCATTAATAATTGGTTCAGCACTACAACCAATTAAAAATATGTTTGCTGAAATATTTGAATTACAAGCCAAAGCAACTGAAATAGCAAGAGATTACACACCATTCTTAAGTGATGAACGAAAAGCAATAATGAACCAAAACATCAAAGAGATGATGGATGCGGCCAAATCACTTAGAAATGAAATGGATGAAACTGAAGACAAATTCAAAGAAGCAGAAACTAATTTGAATGTTCCTAAGTTTTTTGATGCAGAAGCAGACATAAAAGAAATTGGTGAATATGAAAGAGCAGTTCGTAATATGCTCGATGGTATTGATAAGAAAACAGCACAGAGTGCCTTAAATCAATACAATGACAAGATTATGCTTATTGCTAAAGAGCAAAAAGTAGCATTGGCTAAAGAAGCAGAAAAACAAGAAGCATTAAGAATAGAACAAGAAAAAGCAAACCAATTGATGTTGTTGAAAAAACAAACATTCAACAAATTGGTTACAGAAGCAGAACAAAAAGAAGCCAAGAAGAGATTGTTTATTGCTAAACACTTAAACGATCAGAAGTTAGCATTTAAGAAAATGGAACACGATGGTGTTATTGCATTCGAAGAGAAAATGCGAAAGAAAGAATTATTTTTAGCACAACACAACTTAAATCAAAAGAGAAAGTTCCACGAACTTGAGGCACAAGGTGTAAAAGAATTTAATGAAAACAACATATCATTCTTACAAGCATACACAGAAGGATTTAAAAATCAAATTGGACAGCAAAAAAGCACATTGGATCAATTGAGAGATGCTGGTGCCAATGCTTTCAATAGTTTAGCAGATTCATTGACAGACTTTGTTATGACTGGTAAATTTAAATTTAAAGACTTTGCAAATATGGTGATTAGAGAACTTGTAAGGATTGCGGCACAGGCGGCTATAACATTTGCACTTAAGAAGGCGGCATCGTTCTTTACATTTGGCATACCATTTTTTGCAGAAGGTGGTAATATTGGTAAAGATCAACCAGCCATAGTCGGCGAAAAGGGACCAGAATTATTTGTTCCGCAATCATCAGGTAAAATTATTCCAAACGATCAACTGGGCTCAGGAGCAGAGAGAGGTGGATTAGGTAGAACAGTCAATGTGAACTTTACGGTAAATGCTATTGATTCAAATAGTTTCCAAACTACATTGGCAGAACAAAGAGATACCATTGTGGGCATTATTAATGATGCAGTAATGGATAAAGGAAGGCCGGCGATAGCATAATGAAAAGAAGAAGAGTAGCAAAAGACAAAAGCACAGGTATTCCTAAGAAGTATTTGAGTGGCACAAAGGGCGGTAAGAGAAGTGAATTAGCAAGTGTGATAAAACAAATATCAAGGCTTTACAAAGCAGGTGCAAGGATACCACAAAGCCTTATAAACAGGAGAATTAAACTTGGCAAAAAAAAAGAAGTAGAGCTTGAAGGCATCAACACTCAAGACATTGAGAGCCAAAGCACAAAAATCTAAAAGATTTAATTTGGCAGATTTGAGAGCAGTATATAGAAGAGGACAAGGTGCATTTTTAAGTGCTGGTTCAAGACCAGGAGTTCCTATGTCGGCCTGGGCAATGGGAAGAGTGAATAGTTTATTGAGAGGTTCAAGAAAACACGACTTGGATATTAGACGAAGAGCAAACAAAAGGAGAGGTAGATAAATGGCCAAATATCAAGGCAGAAGTGTTAAGTTAAACAAACCATTTAGACAACCAAGTGGCTCAAGTAAAAAGTTTGGTGTTTATGTTAGGAACAAAAGCACAGGCAGAATTAAAAAAGTTGGATTTGGTGATCCAAATATGAAGATAAAGAAAAACATTCCTGCAAGACAAAAAAGTTTTTTAGCAAGAATGGGTGGTATATTGAAAGATGTAAAAGGACAGAAAAGTTTATCACCAGCATATTGGTCAATGAGAAGTTGGCGAAAAGGATTTAAAGTATGAAAAATGTAATTAAAAATGTATGGCACTTTTTAAAGTGTGAGATACCAGAGTTTATGGGCAATTGGAGATTGATTCCAAGAGGATTAATGGCTATGTATTGTTATGCTTTTTATAGTGTGGTAACTTGGTTTATGGCTATGCCAGATCCAACAAATGCACAAGCAGGTTTTGTTAGTGTGGTTGTGGGTGCTGGTGCAGGCTTTTTTGGTTTGTATGTAGGCTCAGGTAAAGTAAATAAAACGGAGACTAAAAAATAATGACTGCTGATTTTAATAACATATTACCAACTGGGGTTGACATACAGAGAATACAATTTGTATCCAACCAACCCACAGTGACTACAAGAAGTTTAAGTGGTAGAACACAGGTAAGAAGTTTTGGTGGACAAGTTTGGACAGCATCAATCACTATGCCAATGATGAGAGACAGTGATTTGAAAAAGATATACGGCTTTTTAGTTAAGCAGAGAGGTGCACTTAACACATTTACAATATCACCGTTTCCAACATTACAAATGGGTGGTAATGCTTCTGCAACAGAAGATATAAGTGCAACAAGCACAACAGCACAAAAGGCTATTGGTTCAACATCAATTGAAATAACAAATCCAGATGTATTCAAAGCAGGTGATATGATAAAGTTTTCAACAAGTGGACACACAAAAGCATATATGATTACACAGGATCAAAACAGTGACAACACAATTAACTTTGAGCCAGGATTAGTCCAAGCAATAGCAGACACTGACAATGTTTTAAGTGGCAGTAATTTTGAATTGACTGTGAGATTAGCAGGCGATGAATTTGTATATGAAATTGATGAAACAGGATACGGGACAATTGAATTTGATGTAGTGGAGGTGGTATAATATGGCACGGGTTCCAGTAGATGGCACTAATACAATATATGAAGGCGACGGCACTGGAAAATTAGAACTTGATGCTGTAAAAAGTTTTCATTTAGTTGAATTACATTTTAACGATTCAAACTTACACAACATATACCTTACAGATAACTTCCAAGATATATCGTTTGATTCAGACACAGCACCAGACTCAGGCACAAATGTTTATAGTGCAGTAGGTGGTATGTTGGGCTTTAGTGCGGTGCAAGAAACAACAGAATTAAGAGTAAACACTATAAACTTGTCATTGAGTGGTGTAGATAACACTAACACAAACACAGGATTTATTGCTGATGTAATGGCATATCCAATTATAAACAAAAGAGTGGTTATATATAGAAGTTTTGGTGTTGATTCAGCAACAGACAAAACCAAAACATTTATGATATTTGATGGTAATGTCAAAAACTTCAATGCAAGTGAAGATGCAACTGAAGCCGCAGTGACAATACAAGTATCCACACATTGGGCAAACTTTGAACAACAAAATGGTAGAGTGACTAATACTACTACACAAACAAACACACAAAAATATAATTCAACAGATACATTCGCAGGAGACAAAGGTTTTGAATATGCATCGGCTATGATTGCTGATATATCGTGGGGGCCAAGTTAATGTTGGGCATAACAACTAATATAAGAACAGCAGTCACAAATGACATACCACACATAATTGGTTTGGCTGAGATGCATTACAACTTACACTTTGATGATGGTAAGTTTGATCCTTTATTATGTGAAAGATACATCAATAGCATAATGCTTGATCCAGATGCAATTGGTATAGTTATTGAAGACAGAAACAGAATACCTTTTGGTTATTTGAGTGGAGTGTTGGACCATATGTATTTGACAAATGAACCAGATGCAATGACACACAATTGGTTTGTGCATAATCCACAAGGACAATATGGTAATAAAAATTATGGTTTAGAAATGTTGAGAGCATTTGAAGATTGGGCAAAAATGAGAGGTGCAAGAAGCATAAGATTGGGCATAACAATGAAGCCAAAACAAAAAAGAGTTTTTGACAGAGTGTTTAAAAAATTAGATTATGGTGTTGAGACAGTTTATTATAAAAAGGAAGTAAAATAATGGTTGGAAAGATTATTGACCCAATTAAGAAAGTAATTAAGAAAGCCGTGCAGGCAGTGACAAACTTGTTCCAAGGCTTTATGGGTGCATTTGGTATGAGTTTTGACACACCAGATATGGGAGGTGGTGCGGCATACGAAGCAGAACAAAAAGGTATCACAGTAAACAAACAATCAAATGTAGATGGCATACCTATTGTTTATGGTAAAAGAAAAGTAGGCGGCACTCGTGTGTTTGTGGGAACCACAGGCACTGATAATAAATTTTTATATGTTTGTTTAGCCATAGCAGAAGGTGAGATAGACAGTTTTACAAGAATATACATCAATGATGAAGAACAAACAATAACAAGTTTTCCAACTAACAACAACACAACAGTGGATGTTAATAGTGCATCTAAATATTTTGTTAATGGTAGCAGTAGAGCAAAGTTCCAATTTTTTAGAGGCACTGAGGACCAAACAGCAAGTTCATTATTGAAAGAACATCCAAGTTGGACAGACAATCATAGATTAAGAGGAGTGGCTTATGTGGCCGCAAGATACGAATGGGTGAAACCAGAGTTTGATAACGATACAGGTGATCAAACATTATTCAATCCGTGGCAGGGTATTCCAATAATACAAGTTGAAATACAGGGCAAGAAAGTCTTAAGTGGAGATTATAGTTCACACGGCACTACTAACACTAACACATACGGCAGTGATGTAAGTTCATTTACATTCAGCAACAATCCTGCAGACTGTTTGCTGGACTTTTTAAGGAATCCAAGATTTGGAAAAGCATTAAATGACAACAGAATAGACTGGGGTGCATTTAGAACAGCACAACAGGTATGTGATACCAATGTAAATTTTGGTCCCAGTTTAAGTAGTGCAGACTTTTTGGATTGCAACATATATTTGAGAGTGGAGGACAATATGTTCCAAAACACTAAAAAATTATTACAAACTTGCAGAGGCTTTTTACCATACACAAATGGTGCATATCAATTAAAGATAGAAACAGCAGAATCAACACCGGGCAATTTAATTAATTTAACTGATGATATGATTATTGGATCTATTAGCATAGCATCACCAGACAAAAACAGCAAGTATAATGAAGCACACATAACATTCGCAAATGAAGAAAAACAATATGAAAGTGACACAGCAATATTCCAAAGTTCAACATTCAAAACAGAAGACAATGGCGAAGCATTGGTATTAACAATGGGTGCACCGGGCATAACAAGAAGAGAAAGAGCATTGCAGTATGCTGAATATATGGTTAAAAGAAGTAGGAAACAATTACAAGTGTCATTGACAGCAACAAGTGAAGCACAACAATTGGTTGCAGGTGATTTAGTGTGTATAACACACTCATATGAAAGAAAAGATGCTACAACATCAAATGATAGATTTGGATACTTGTTTAAACAACCAAGCAGTTCAAGTTATACATATCCAGATGCAATATTTAGAGTGACAGCAACAAAACTTAACTATGATGGCACAGTGGATTTGAATTTAATGGAACATCAAAATGACATATATGATGTGACACAACAACAAGAAGATGAAGACTTGAGTGCATATCAAAGTTTTAGACAAAACATTTTACCACCAATATTACCAGTTCCTGTATTACCAACACCACCAACAACAAAACATTTTACAGTGACAAGTTCAACGACAAACATCAATGGAACTACAAGGCCAACATTGTTTATAAACAACAACAAGTATGAAAATATAGATGCAAATGCTGTAAGAGTGCATTACCAAATAAGTGTTGGTAATAATGTTTTAAACAATCCTGTTGTATTACCAAACCATTTTGGAACGGGTGTAAATAACATAAACGGAACACCGTTAGGATTTAATGAGACTGTTATAGTAAGGATATCCGGTGAACATCGTAATGGACAAAAGAGACATATTGAATCACACACTATTACAATGCCACCAAATCCTAAAGCAACAGCAACTGGAGGTATATAATGCCAGCAGAACATAATGGATATTTAGATGCAGACACAAGAAGTATTGAAGCAATAGGATCACTTACTTGGGACACAACAACTCCAGGAAACAATTTAAGTTGGGATGAATGGACACAATGGGTGACATACACTGGTTCAGCATATTTAGGTGCACCAGGCTTTCCATTGAGATACCAAACTGAAATAATTGACTTAGGTGCAAGTGTAAGTGGTTATTTTGAAGTAAGATACAATGCAACAGGCACAATAAGAGTGGTAATTGAAACAAGTGATAACAGTGATATGAGTAGTGCAACATTTCAAGCACAATACACTAATGACAACACAGCAACAGGCACGGTGCAAACACACACACAATTAAACTATTATGAAGAAGGTTATTGTGATCAAACATATGGCGGCTTTACTGCAAGATATGTAAGGCTCACTGCTTATGTTGAATTGTTTGACTCATTAACACAAAGAGGCATACCCAAACTGGGCAAGTTCAATTGGGAAGTGCTAACAGACACAGTGATAGAAAGATTAAATGATGTTAGTGTTAGTGGTGATGCACACACATTGACATTTTCAACAATAGGCACATTGGTAAACTTACACATAACACCAACTGATCAAACAAACAAAAAACTTGTGCCTGCAATAGTTTCAAAAGCAAACAAAACAATAAGAGTATTGGATGCGAATGCTTTTAATGTTAGTGGTGTAAGTGCCACAGTTGATGTGACTGCTGAAGGTATACCAGGTAATTACACAGTCAACAGTGAAGGTATATTAAGGGAGGTATAATGAGTTATAATTATCCAACAGAATTAGGAGCAAGTGGATTAGTAAGTGACACACAAGGTAAACTTGATGCACTTATTAATGTATTTGATTTAGGCAGTGAGCCAACAAACGGACACATACTATCTTACAATTCAACAACAAAAAAAATAGTAGCCATAGCAAACAGTGGTGGTAGTGGTGGTTTTGATGGCACAAGCAATTTGGTAATGACTGATGGTGTAAGTTTATTGACACCAGATAGCACAGCAGGCATAACATTCCAAACATCGGGTGCAACATTTGGATCAGGTGTTGACTATATACAAACAGGTAGAGTAGAAGCACAAGGCGACATAGTGCCCACAAGCAATGGTGCTATAAACTTGGGTTCATCAACAAAAAGATTTGATGTGTTTGCGGCAGACTTAAATGTCAATGGCACAGTGACAGGATTGTCTTTGAGCAGTTTATCAGATGTGGACACTTCAGGTGTAGCAAATGGTAAGATATTGAAATACAATAGTTCAACAAGCAAATTTGAAATAGCAGATGACAGTGGAACAGCCAGTTCAACATTTACAGACACCATACAGGCACAAGGTGAAGTGAGTATATTTTGTAGTGACCCAGGACAAGATGATGGATCACAATTGGTTGGGCATTTAATGACTATCCGTTCTACGACAGCATCATTTAATAGTGGCACAGGTCAAATGAACGATGATGGCTCTGATTCAAATTTGGCTTTAAGATGTAATCATATTTTACTACAAGGCACACCCGACAAACAGATAGCAAATTTGGTTGCTGGTGACATTGAATTTAGAACACACGAAACAACTGGATTTACAAGTGTTAAAATAAAACACGATGAAAATCAAGTTGAGGTAACAGGTGTATTACAATTGGATACACAATCTGCAGATCCAACAACAAATTTAGCAAATGGACAAATGTATTACAATACAACAACAAACAAATTTAGAGGTTATGCCAACGGTGCTTGGGTAGATTTACACTAAATATAACAAACAGGAGAAACAAATGACTTGGGGTAATAAAAGCAATTTTGGAACTACACATTTAGATGAAGGCAGTGATAGTCCAGCAAGTGCAAGAGCAGATTTGAAAGCCGCATTGGATGAATTAACCAATGTGATAGATGGACTTAACACAACAGGTGGTGCGGCTAAAATAGATACAGATGGTAAAGTGATTGTTGACACAGCAAAGTCAACTGATTCAAACACTGACATAACTTTGGACCCAGGCACAGGTGTTGTAAAAATACAAGATGTTATCAATTTGAATCCTGTTGCTTATGCAAGTTTACCAGCAAGTCCAGCCAAAGGTGATGTAGCATTTTTAACAACTGATGAAGATGGCGATGCCAGAAATTTGTTGATAGTGCATAATGGTAGTATTTGGACTTATGTCCACGATAATAGTGCGGTGGTAGATTAATGGCGAAATATAAAGTATGTAAATGTATTTGTGTTTGGTGTGCAATTAAATGGCCATTCAAAAAGTTTTGGAAATGGACTTATAAAGGATACAATGGGAAGAAATAAAATGAATAAGAAAGAACAAGAGAGATTGACACAAGTTGAAATAGACACAAAGTCAATTGACACCAAAGTAAGACTTATCCAAAAAGACATATCCATAATTAAAGACAATCACTTGACACATTTAGCAGAAGACATAAAAAAACTTGATATGAGATTATGGGCCATATTGTTATTATTAGTGGCATCATTGTTTATACCTTTTGTTAGAAGTTTATGGTAAAAAAACAAACTCCGGAAGAATTACTTGGCTATTTAGAAAATGAACAAACATATCTAAAAGCAAGAATCAGCAAATTAAAAAAAGATGGGCATCCTGACCCAGAACTTTGTGCTTGGTATTTAAAAATAGCAGAAGACAATTACAGCAAAAACGAAGAAAAAATAAAGCAATTAAAAGCAAAAAAATAGACACAAGATATAGTGCCTATATGTAAATAATGGTTGCATTATTGTAAAAAGACACAAAAAGGTTGCATTTGAGCACCAAAATATGCTAATATTATAAATATAATATAACAAGGAGAAAAATATGTCAAACAATGATCCGTTTATTATAAGAATAAACAAGAACAAACACAGCAGACAAAACGACGGTAGCATATATCACGAGATTGTTTTAAACAATGGTAAGAGGATATATGTGGATCCAGAAAATCACAATTACAAAGATGCTTGGGACATACTGATTGAAAATGACAAAGAATCAATTGGTTTGCGAATGCACGGACTTAAATTAAAAAAGTCGCATTGTTATGATGCAGATGTGTTTCCAACAGAGTGTTATTTTGATGAAACACCAACAACAACATTGGATAACTTAACGGAGTAATTATGAAACAAACAATTGAACTGCTAAATGAAATTGACGAACAATTAAAAAATAAACGACAACAGATATGGGAAGAGTATTTGAAAAGTCGTTATTTGTGGGACAAGCAACAAGGCATTATCCGTTATTGGCCAACACAAAAAGAGGCTGATGAGGACGATGCAATGTATAAAAAGATATTTGGAGCATAAATACATTTGCATAGTAGTTGTATAGTATGCCATTATATGAACTATGCTCCTTATAGATGGTAAGGGTGGGTATAGGCATTGACATATCCTTTACTCCTATTGAATAGTATATACACTTTCAATTTAAGCCCACCCTTACACTTTTTTACACACAGAAAGATATTATGAAACATTGGTATAGAATTAATGTTGACAAGAAAACAGGTGAATTAAAGAAACCACCAAAGCCACCTATGTCAGACACATATTGGTTAAAAAGGCCAGTGCATCACACTGACTATGATGACCATTGGGAATACAAAAAACAGTCATTTCCTGGAAAAGACAAACCAAATCGTAGGGGACAATGGCAGGTGCATATACAACTGCCCAAAACACAATAAAACCTGCTGTAGGGTGCTTAAAATTGGATTAAAAGGTGGTTTTTTAGTGCTTTTATATAAATAAAAACACTTTACAAATACAATTGAAATATTGTATAATAAAGAATGGGGTTAAAGGATGACCCACCCGTAAGCATTGCTTACTATTATGTCTATAAGGTATTAGGGTGTTAATAACCAGCAATACATACTGGATATAATTGAGACGGCTAACCAAGTCAAGGGTATAAACGAAGTATTGATAAACAATGTGGTTAGTGATGTTTTTTTTGCATCAGATTTTTACATCCTGATGCTACGACTAAATTATAAATCAAAATAATCAAAAACAGATATTAAAAACACTGAGTGAATACGAAGTGTTTTTTAGTTGACTACTTGTAGTCGACTACTACTTGATAGTTATTTAGAACATTTTAGGAGAAATATTAGAGCATTTACTTGACAAAGGCCAATTGGTGTCTTTTTGGTTTGTGTGTCTTTTTGGGGTCTACTGCTTCGCAGTCAACCCAAAAGGCTTCGCCTTTTAGTTCCTTTCCTTTTGACTTCGTCAACAGAAGGGGCCAGGAACGGTAGTTCCAAGAGGTAAGGCCGCCCAACAAATAAATACAAATGTGAGCAGAGGGATTGAATTTAACATCAACGATTACCTTAACAAAAACAAAATTGAACTTGTAGAAGCAAAAGATTCAGAGTGGATTTTGTTTTGTTGGCAGTTTTATCGTCATATCCGTTGGCCCAAAGATCCCAAGAAACATTGTTGGAATTGGAAAGGTCCAACATCACACGGTGCAGGATCATATGGCCGTTTTCATTACAAAGGGCAACGATTTATGGCACACAGGGTAAGTTGGGAAATACACAATGGCGAACAAATACCAGAAGGTAAAGTGATAAGGCACAAGTGCAACAGGCCACAATGTGTATCACCTTTTCATTTAATACCAGGCACACAAATGGAAAATATGCGAGATATGTTGAATGCCAACAGACAAGGCTGGGTAAGAAAAGTATCAGACAAGGATATAAAAGACATACAAGCCAGCAAACTGAAAGGCAGTGAATTAGCACGGAAATATGGTGTTTCCAACACAACAATACATCGCATCATAAACAGAAAGAAATAACTATTGTATAAATACAATAAAGTTAAATTCGAATTAACAGGAGAAAACACAGATGGCTAATAATGCAAGTGACTATTTGGAAGATAAGATTTTAAAACACATCTTCAAAAACAACGGTGGTGCAGAATATACTCCACCGGCGGCTAACTCAGGCAATAACGATTCGGATGGTATTTTTGTAAGTCTACATACTGGTTCACCAGCAGATGATAACAGTGGTTCAAATGAAGTTTCAGCATCAGGAACAAGTTATGCTCGTTCAAATGCTTCAGATGCCTTAACATTTAGTATTACACAAAGTTCAGGCACAACAACAGCAACTAATGTCCAAGCAATTCCATTTCCGCAAGCAACAGGAAATTACAGTGGAACAGTGACACACATTGGTATATATGATGCTTTGACAGGTGGGAATTTATTATTCCACGGACAACTCACAGTATCCAAGACGATTACAACTGGAGATACCTTTCAAATTAATGCAGGTGCATTGACGATAACATTGGAGTAGTAGCAAATGGCTAAATTAACGACAAGAAGTTTAACTTCTACGAGTGTTAGCACAGATAATTTAAACAAAGGTTCAGCACTTACTATAAGTGAAATGGACTCAAACTTTTTAAATTTAAACACCGACAAGTTAGAGACCACAGGCACAAACACATACACTGGTGATTTAACAGTGACAAGTGCAACATCAAGTGCAGTTGGTAGCATACAACTTAAAGAAGCCGCAGACAACGGCACAAGTAAAATTACATTAAAAGCACCAACGGCATTATCCGGTGATGTGACATTCCAATTACCAAATTCAAATGGTGTAGATGGTTATGGACTTATTACTGATGGTAATGGTGTTTTAAGTTGGGCGGAAAATGCAGGTGATATTACGGCTGTTATAGCAGGTGCTGGTATGACAGGTGGTGCAACAAGTGGAACTGCAACAATTAATGTTATTGGTGGTAATGGTATTACCGTAAATGCTGACAATGTAGTAGTTGATACAAGTGTGGTAACAACACTTACAGGATCACAAACACTAACAGACAAAACATTGACAGCACCAATTATTAGCAGTATTTCAAACACAGGCACACTAACATTACCAACAAGCACAGACACACTTGTAGGTAGAGCAACAACAGACACACTCACAAACAAAACATTTGATGCAGAAGGCACAGGTAACTCACTTTCAAATGTTGATGTAGCAAATTTAAAATCAGGTGTATTAGACACAGATATTTCAAGTGTTAGTAGTAGTGATGACACTTTAGCAAGTGCAAAAGCAATTAAAACTTATGTGGATGCACAGATAGCCACAAAAGATGCATTAAGTGAATTAAGTGGTGACAGTGATGATGTTAGTGAAGGGTCAAGTAATTTATATTTTACAAATGCAAGAGCAGATGCAAGAATTTCAAACAACTTATTAGATGAAGACAACTTTGCTTCAGATAGTGCAACAAACACAGCATCACAACAGTCTATCAAGGCTTACATTGCAACACAAATAGCAACCAAAGACAACAGTGATGAGATAACAGAAGGCTCAACAAATTTATATTTCACAAATGCAAGAGCAAGGTCGGCTATTTCAGCAAGTGGCAGTTTATCATACAATAGTTCCACAGGTGCAATGACATATACACAGGCGGCTATTGATGCTGACAGCACAACAATTTCAAATTTAGAAGTAGACAACTTAAAAGCAACAACATTGGTTACAGAATCAGAAGGTATTGGTAGCAATGACAACGATACTACATTACCAACAAGTGCGGCAGTAAAAGATTATGTTGACACAACAGTGGCGGCTACAAATGAAGTAGTAGAAGACACAACACCACAACTTGGTGGCAACTTGGATGTATTGGATAAAACAATTACATCAAGCAGTTCAAATGTTGTTATATCAGCAGACACAACAGACAAACAAGTTCATATTAAAGTTGATGATGCAGGTGGCACAAGCAGAACGGCGGCAGAATTTAAAGACTTTGCTTTTACTGAAAATGCCACAGCAGGTAATTCAGGCACAGCCGCAACGGTATATGATACCATTGTAGATTTATCAAAAGGTATTAGGATTGGTTCAGATGCAAACAATTTTAGTTCAACAGGGGCGGCAGGAAACAACAACAATGGTGCTTACAACTCATCAGGTATATTGGTAGGTAACCAAGGTAACACTTGGCCAGCAATTGACATTATATCAAATGGTCAAGCAGAAGGTGAAAATCCGTTATACAACAGATTAGGTTCAAGTGGAGTGTTGAACTTTCCAAATGCACAATTTAATTTTAAAGCATCAAATGGAACTGCGGCATCACCAAGTGCATTAGAATCGGGCAAGAGAATGGGCCAGATCAACTGGTATGGACACGATGGCACAGCATACGGTGGTGACTCAGATGCGGCACCAAGTGTGACATTGACAGCATCAGCAAATGAAACATTTTCAGGAGATAGCAGAGGTGG
>VTLG01000814.1_pt1 | contig 30295 bp, 47 predicted proteins | sample 4694571 | NCBI WGS metagenome assembly VTLG01 (sample SAMN12604809, study PRJNA352737) | marine metagenome | biome: ENVO:00000447; feature: ENVO:00000209|ENVO:00000569|ENVO:01000036; material: ENVO:00002151; isolation source: viral sequences binned using virsorter ...
AACCCCATGCAAGGCCAAACTGTAATGACATAATTGTTACAACTAAAAACAGTATTAACCTAAATTTTTTTCTCCCCACTATCTTATGAAAACTGGTTCTTCAACGACCCCATCAGCTACACTGTTAACACTTACTGAAGAATTTATTATCAAATCGGCTGAGTTAATATCTCCATCATCACCAATACGGACATTCTCTAGGGTCAGCGTTCCAATCTCGAAATAGTCTGCATTAAATGCACCAGTCCAAGCTCGGACTCCATCAAGAATCAACTTGTCAATTATGACATCCCCGCCTGTTGTACTTTGTAAAAGAAGGATACGGTCAACCACCATGTCTTTAGCCTCATAGCTGGTTGCACCACGACCAGAGCCAATCACTACATCGTTAGTTGTACTGGACATCGTAGGACTGAAAGTGTGACCCGCAACGACTACGCTACTGGTTGCGTTGATTTGGTAGATATCTCCGTTTGCCCAGTCCATCGTAGGAAATTCAGAGTTGCGGATAATTAACTCGTCAATCGTAATGACATCAGCCGTGCTGGTTCCAGCAATTTGGAACGCATCTGTCAGCCCACTTTTACCTAAAGAAATGTTTTCAAATTTCACAACGTCCATGCGAATATTGGCTGGCATATTAATCTGCAAGGTTTGACTTCTATCTGCTGGGAACTCCTTGTCCACCACCCAAGAACCGACATGACTGGGAGCCGTATATTGCGCCCCAAGCGCAGGGAAGGTTATCTGTTGCTCACCAGTCGAGATGAGCAAGAACATCGAGGCTATAAAACCAAGCGCAACCGCAGACAGGCTGACAATAATGAGTTTTCCACCGCCCATATAAATACCGCCGGGCAACGGCATTCTAAATTTCCAGAACTTCGGCAACCGATAACTTAATTTAAACTTGCCAAAGCTGAGTTGCGGCACGCCGATTTTTTTATCCTTCATCTTTCTTTTTGCCTCCCTTTGACTCATCGCTCATTAAGCCGACAATAACTCCCGCCGCCGCCGTAACGGGAGTGGAGAATATAGCAAAGGCGACGAGTATGATATCGAGGTGAGGAGCTATTTCTGCGGGCTTGCTGGTAGTCTTCCAGACTATCAAAACCCCAAGGGCGACAAACGCAAGAAACAGCGGCCCAACAAGAACAATAGTCAGGAACTGGCTTCCCGTTAAAGTCGTTTTTGTAGAAGCCTCAAGTTCAACAATCCTTTGCCGAGCCTCCAGCAACTCTTCTTCCGCGTTACCACCAGCCACGGTCATACAATGCCCATATGCAGAAAGCACCTAGACCAATCCCCACCACTCCCAACGTCACGCCAGTCCAAGCAACGGTTTTGCTATTCTTCACCTTATCCTCCAGTCTCCCTATTTTTGGCACTTGAATCCGCTTGATGTCCTCAATAATATTACGTGTCCTGATCGGATCATTATCCTTCATTCCTCTTATTCCTTCTCGCCATCATAACCTTTCAGCGCACCACGCATTGATAAGATCGGTAACTCCGTCATTATCAAGCACCTCTATATCGTCATGCGGATCATCATCAGGATTAACCCATGCAGACATTGGATAAACAGCATGTAAATCCAATGCTCTTGTTATCAACGCCGCTTGGGTGATCTCAGTTCCGCCACCGCTTCCAATACCAATAAATGTGCCATCAGCCGCACTTAAAAAATATCCCCCGTCAGCAATATAATCAGGTGTCTTGCCGCTACTATTTAGACTGTACTGTATTATCGCCATCGTCCTTACCCTCTCCAAGATACAGGAATTCTTTTCGTATGATGCTTGATAATCCGATATGCTCTGCCACTTCTTTATGTGAATCAAGGAACATATCAACCATCCTGTCTAAAAACTCAAACAAGTGGCCAACTGTTGGCAGTTGCCCCTCATCGATCATCTTTTCACATTTGACGATGTAATTTTCTATGAGGCGTTTCGCTACTTGGAGGTGGGCACCATAACTGGTCAAAAATTCTGCATTGCCCTGACTGATTCTGCCGTGCATCATCATGTCACGATAGCTTTGCATAAATGCTTGCCAGAGGTGATGTCTGGGTTCGGCTTTTTCGGCATCCTCTTCCGTCCAGTTGTCAGGGATATTATGCGCCGCTTTGATATCCTTCATTGCCTCAATGTAGACCGCCATTTCCTTCAAAGCACCTTCCACGTACTGCTTGCCACGTTCTTGCTCATAGAGAACCTGCGCTATCTTATCCAGAGATTCCTCGTCGCCCTTCTCTTCCCATTTTTTAATTCGGATTAAATTCTTTTTATATCTTTTACCAGTAGACTCCAATGCAAGTCTTCTGTCTTCGATCTGACTGAGGCATTGCCGAATACGCCTGTAAGGGCTCGCAGAAATCATCATCAGGGTCTGAAGCTGTTGCTGGTGTTGGGTTTTACTACGACCAAGAGTTTTATTGGCCCGATCCACTTCCACCATCTCTTCACTGAGAGCCTGAATTTTATCAGGGGTCATCGTAGAAAATTCCCCAATTCCCTCAAGTGATGTTTCTATTGTCATCAAGATGCGATTAGGATGAGCCACTAAATCCTCCTGCTACATATCTGCCTGTATTGTGAAGAGTATGTACATGTGATGCAGTTCCGCTAAGAGCCTGAATTGTCATCCTTTGTACACCGTCATGATCTGATGTGCCAGCCGCCAACTCACAGTATGTTCCGTCACTTACCCCTGCACCTTGGTTATCACCTGCATCCCCTGCTAAATTCATAGCATCAATTGCTGTAAAACCTGATGATCCATCGACGGTAAAATATTGCACTTTATTTGATCTTGCTGGAGATGTATCGTAGCCACCCATCGTAATGCCCCTAGTGGCATCTTCGGCACCAACCGCAGTCTCCATTGCGTCATCAAGATTTCCAAAGTCCACGCTGTTATCAGTCGAAGCGAATAACTTGTACTGAATGACCTCCAAAGATGTAGTTGTTTGGCCACCGGCAATTATTCCTCTTGTGCTACCTGAAATACTTGCCCCTAGTCTTCGTGGAAGATATGCAAGGGTACCGTGAGCAACAGCCGAATTGCCTGAAGTATCTCCAATAGTGAAAACCTCACAGACGTTAGTTCCGTCTGAGCCGCTACCGCTTGTTCTGCCTCCGATCCTCATTGCGAGAGTTCCATTAGTAACAAACTGTGTTCCATTAACTGACTCACTTAGTGTTCCAAATGCGGCGGCTCCGCTGACACTAGCTATATTCGCTATCTTATCAACCGTATTGGAATACCCAGTGGAGTCATATCCCCCAGCCCATAAGCCTACTGTTTGATTCGATGCACCACCTTTGCACTGTCTGGCATTCGTAAGGACTCCCCCATCAAGGGCTGTAACATCAGCCGCAATTGTCCAGTAGTCTATCGCACTAGATGGAGCAGAACCCGCCCAACCACCACCAATGACTGCCCTTGCACCCAGCCATGCGGCTCCAGCCGCCGCTGGAACATCAGCACCCATGATCTTTTCAATATCGTCTGTAGAAACATTAATGACCTTGTCTATATCGCCGATGGCGACATTCATAAGTTTATCAATGTCTGGCATTACGCTAGCTCGACTATTGTGAGTGAAGGATTAATAAATGCGGAACGTACCCCTGTGGCAACTCCCATTAATTGCAAGAAATCTCCACTGTCGCTGGGAGCCGTCGGGGTTAAAGTGCCGGGCGTTTCCGAAACATAGAGATCCGCTCCAACTGTCATATTTCCACCAAAGCCACCGTCATCCCTATAAACACCATGAGTCAACACCCGAACCGAACTCCCTGCGCTTCCCTGAGCCTCAATCGCTATTCCAATCGCTGGGAGTTTAGCGTTGTCATTTGCGTCAGCCCTGCCAACTCTTCCAGCTGTTGTCGATACATACACTGCATCAAATTGGAAAATTTCTTCTACAGCCAGAAACTCAATGACGATTCCCTGAACCTTGTTATCGGTTGCTGGAGTCCCTGCCGCCGACGCAAACCCCAAGAAACGACTGTCATTTAATTCCAAGCCATCGTCTACGTCATGGGTTAATGTAGTGTCGCCAGATGCTCCAAATGCCGCCACCGCTCCGTCACTTAAAAGTTTCACGTCATCCCCGAAAACGGCATCCTTAACTACGCTTAATCCACCATCTGTCTGTAGGCTTCCGTCAGTTGTCGTGGTTGCCTCAGTTGAATCATCGGTCTTTAGGATTGCAGAAAACGTTCCTGTCGTACCGTTAACCGCTACGGTGGCAACGGCCTTGGAGTCCGAACCACTATGGGTATGTCCTGAAGAAGTGTTGAGAACGTCCGCTCTCAGGTTATTGTATTGTGCGGCTGTTGCCGTATCGCCAGATGAAACATCAGAAGAATTAGCCATTATTTAACTCCACGAGAATTGATTCCATTTTCCTGTATTCCAGAGCCCCGGAACCCCGAAGGCCGCTCCTGTTGTGGCGACATAGAATGTCGCTTCTGCAAGAGTTGCACCCGACGAAAACTTGTAATGGTATCCGTCTATAAAAACGGACTGATCGAGGCCCATTCCCGTCTCGGTAATGCCTACCTTATCACTCAGGCGTCGATGAACCATCTGCATGAGTGTCGGCTTATCATATCCAATCATATCGATCCGCATCCGTACAATTGGGTCTTTATATTTTGCAAGTTTTCTCTCTGCCATTCCCGCCGCTCCTGTTCCCGTCGATTGAGAACTAGGCACTCCATAATATGAAAACCAGCTTTTTAAAGTTCTCTTTCGTTCTCCGTAAGTAGTTACGGAATCGCTATCCGTGGAATGGGTCATCTGTCTATGTCTAGCCGTGAGGGTTAGGGATTGAGCAAGAAACATTCTTGTCAGATAACCATCAGATGCGGAATCATTTCGAACTCTTACAAGTTGCCATTTCCCTCCGTATTTTCCGCTGGCGATACTTGTTGACCCGTCCTCATAATCAACCGTCAATGCGAGTTGAGTTCCAGAACCTGCATCGCTGGTGATCCCTGTCCAGATTTGAATTGGATCACTAGAAGTCAGACTGGTATGGGACTGGGCATTGCCCGGAATCCGCATTACCTGAGAATAAGCATCATCCGTGTTGTATTTAGATTCTCCAACAATTTCAATTCTTTCCCCCGCCTTGATGGGAACCCCTCCACTCTTTGCGGACTGCTCCACGAAAGCCGCCGTGCTTTCGGTAGTCATACTGCCGCCGCTCCAAGCAGTGTTGTAGCTTGTGGACGCATCCCCTGCCTGAATGTAACGAACTTCAAAAAGGTTAAATACCCCATCAATCCCATTGTCGTATGCAAACTGATGGTACCCGGCATTTGTCCCATCATAACTGTCTGCGAATGTCGCAACTTCCTCTACATGCGGAGCCGTCTGTCGATGAAAACGCCCCTCGAAATGAAAATACCCATGACCGTCAACGTATATAAACCCTTCCTCTGTATCCTGAGTTATATACAACGCCTCAAGCAGATTTTCACCCTCTAGAAACTGGATGCTGTATGGGTTTAGCATACAGACTTGATAAGAGGAGGCACTTGCTTCCTCGATGTGGTTATCAGTTTGTCCACCCAGATATAGAATTCGGCGAAACGGCGTGGCCGTGGCCCCAGCCGTGCGGTCACCTGTAAGAGTTCCCCCCATATACTGGAAGCCCTCAATCAGCTTGAAATCCTCAAAGGTATCATAGCCCTTGAGGTAACAATACTGCATGCCCTTTGCTGGACGGGGTCGTATTTCCTTTAACTTCCCCTTAAAAAGAGGCCGCATCCCTCCGAACTGATGAAACTTGGTTACTGTTGAGTCCTCATAAGCAATAATTCCGATTTTTGTTCCAGCGGCAGTAGCAGTCGCCGCGCTTATATCGACTGTTCCGAGTTTTTCATCATCTACAAAAATTCTTGCAGTCGATCCGTGGAGTCTGATCATCAAGGTTTTTTTTGTACTGGCCGCCCATGTAAATCCCGCCGATCCGACGTTCGATTGTGATCCTGAAATAACCTTGTCAATCCTGACTGTATTCGTTGACATTTGCATACGCGCCAGAAGGTAGTTATTAGCGTCCACATACCGAAAAACGACGCCGAAATCATAATCGGCGTCAGGAGAACTTGAAGGGGATGTTATCGTCGCCGCTATTTCCAGATCGGTAATTCCTGATTCCACAAATCCAAGTGAGGTCGCAGATGACGATAGGTGGGCATACCCATCCGCATGGCACTGGAATTTACCCGTGGTCGAATTAGTCCATGAGAAGTTGTCGTCATAAGGAACCGCATGGCTGGCAAGGGTCGTTCCAGTCGAATCAACAAATCCGTCGTATGGATACCATATTCTGCTAACTATCGTCTTTCCTGAGATAAGATTTCCCGACAGGGGTGAGGAGGAATATGGAGGAGAGTATTTATTGTCATCATTGTTAACCTTGATATTCAAAACCGCACCGTTCATATACTCGGTAGCTGGCTGGCGGGTATGCTGTAAAGACATATTTCGAACATCGGATGTTAGGTCATCATACGTGCCGTTATAGTTACCCGTGCCGTCCCAGTCAACCAGAACCTCTGAATAGCATTTAGCCATTAAAAAGCCCCCTGCGTTCGCAAGGCTTGCCTAACCTGTCCTGTAATAAATTCCCCGAATCGCTCTGCGGTTGATTCGTCATCCAGAATTACAGTTCCACCATCTGGCATCATTACATTAACCGTAATCCCTCCGACCCCACGGGATAAAGGAACGACAGCCTCTGGCCCCCTCTCCCCAATCATCGCCAGAGTCGGGGATTTAACAATCCCGCCCTCTGCTAATGATGGTATAGGCGCGATATCAAAGCCGAAACTTTTGCCGCCGAGTTTGGGAACCCACGAGGGTATTTCAACGCTAATTCCATTTACGCCCTCAATGACGCCATTGATTAAAGCGATTAACCCATTGATTGGCCCCTTTAGACCGCTAACAACACCTTCAACAACCGACTGCATACCGCCCCAAATAGAATCCCAGTTATCTTTAATCATTAGAATTGCCTTGATTAAAGCCCCGCCCGGAAGTAACCAACCCCATTTAGAATTAAACGCCTTTTTTAATGTTTCCCAAACCGCAACAGCACCCTCTACAATTTTGTCCCAGTTCTTCCAGATAAGGATTATCGCCGCTATCGCCGCCGCTAATCCGAGGACGACCAAAAGAACTGGCCCCATCGAGAGATTCAGCGCACCCATCGCAACAGACATACCCGATACGGCAGTTGTCATACCCGGAATTAGAATTACTAGCGGGCCGATAGATGACGCCATGCCGCCAATAGGAGCTAATGCTCCCTTGACCTTGTTCTTCATAATGTCCAGCTTATCGGCGGTTGTTAAAGTTGATTCTCCAAGTGCGTCAACCTTCCCCTCAGAGTTCTCCATTGCTTCCAGCAGAGTGTCAAATTCTAACGCTCCGCTTCTTATCGCATCTTTGAATCTAACTCCCGCTCCCGCCCCGAAAGCATCCGTGGCTATTGCCATCGCTTCTGTTTCGGTTCCAGCGTTCTGTATTGACGCAATAAGGTCAGACAAACCAACAGACATGTCCGTCACGCCTTCCTTGCTCATCTTCTGCATGGCAGTAGAAAGCCCGGGCATGATAGCTTTAGTCTCTATCCCTGCCGCCGCCATATTCGCAAATAATGCAGTGGACTCGTCCAGAGACAATCCCATTTCTTTTAATTGAGGGCCGAATTTAACAACCTGTTCAGCCAACGTGGTCATCGGAACGCCCACGGCTTGGGATGCTGTTGTCAATTTGTCGAGCTGAGACTCCACCTCTGAGGCGGGAACTCCGAATGCCACCATAGAATCAGAAACAGCTTTAATCATCGGCTGGGCATCTTCACCCATAACACGGGAGATATCTAAGAAGGCTTTTGAGGCGTTTTGCAACTCCTCGCCCTGAAGAGCCAACTCGGTATTAAGGTCGGCTATCGCAGAGGCTACCGCTTGAGAGTCTTGTGGAACGTTCGCAAATACACTCTCAAAGTCTGCTGTCAGGGCTTCTAGGGCTTCACCTGTTGCACCAGTACCAGCCGCAATTGTGTTCTCGGCGGCCTTAAATTCGTCTCCTAATTTTACAGCGGCGGCGGCAAAGGCAGTCGTAGCCGCCGCGCCCATCATTACAGGTTTCTGGAGGCTCTTGACCTTGCCCCCTAAACCACCGAGATTCTTTTCGGCCTTCTTTGTGTCGGCCTCCACTGTGATATTGACTGTATTAGCCATCGTCCTTGCGTCCTTTTGTCACGATATCGAGCATTCTGAGCATACTGACATCCTCGGCAAATACCTCGGATGGCAGTTTCCCGTATTTCTCACAGATCGTATCGATTAACTCAGCCATCACCAGTTCTGTCGGCTTTCCAATGAGATTACCTTCACGGTCTGATCCACCTCCGACTGCTTTCCATCGGGCTATGTTCTCGTCTAGGCTTTTCCCGCTGTTCCAGCCTGTTCAGCCCATGACCCTATAAGAGCCGTGCAAAAGGATGGCGGCAACGTCATCAGGCCGTCACCTGTTGGGGGAATCGGATGCCCATCGTCATCCTCTAAATTCCATTTCTTCACAATCGCATCACCAAAAAGCGTAAAGGCTATCCTCAACTCGTCCGCAGATGCCCCGTCAGTTATGGTCTGCAACTCCAGAAATGTCCTAACGTCCACATCCAGCTTTGCACGTACCTCAGCACCGTGATAATCACTGGACTCAGGGAATACCAGTAACGCCTCTCGCCGATCTATAACAAATGATTTACTTTTGGTCATTACCATTACGGAACCGTGTCATAAGCGGGAGTTGTTCCGCTCTGTAGAGCAAGACCAGCAGTCCATCCCAAACTTCCGTCAGTTCCACGGGAATACGCAAAATCTGTGATAACCATTTCAGATATAAGGCGGGGATTGGTCGATGTATTGCCGCCGATCCTCAGATCAAACGTCCGAGTGCCGGAACGAGTTTTAAAAACGTCATGCGCGAGGTTACTTGCAAAGTCAGCAACGCCCGTGAGCGTTACTGTCAGGTCATTCAGACCGATAAGCCGTTCAAATGCAGACTTACTAATACTTGTAACGTCAATTGTATTCTGGGCAATACTGACATCGTAGTTTGTGATATCCGTCGATAAATCTCTCGGGTTTCCGCCGCTGTCGTCCACGGCGATATAGTCCCCCAGCCCTGTTTGCTTGGCCATTAAATCCTCCTATGCTCGTGTATATGCTATTGCAAAAGTAATTGAACCTGATGAAGCGTCCCGTACAACCCGATATTTTACATACCTGTTGAGCGTTCCCGTAAAATCTGCGCTGGCCGCTCCGATACCATCAGACGCACTCACAGCCGCACTCACAACATCCGTATAAGTTACGTTATCTGAGCTGTGCTGGAGATTAAGAAGCCAGCGGGCGTTACCGCCTACCGCAGAGAGGGCGGTGACCTGATATCCCCATGAGCCTCCGTCACTGCTTGACGCAGAATCATCGATAGCAGTACCGGAAGTGGATGCCGTAATCGTGTCCAGAAAGGATGAAGTCATTTTCCCAAATGCAGGGGCCGTGGCATTCGTCTGATACGAGACGGAGACAGTAACGGGCGAACCCGTTGCCCCGCTGACCGCATAATCAGATTCCTTTGATACCAAAACGATTGATTTAGACCCGACCGAACTTCCGAGCGGAATCATTACATTCTGATCTGCCGTCGGGAGCTTCCCGCTGTTGGCTGTGGCAACTGCGGAGATACGGGCTGAGGCCGCATTGAAAAATGCCGATACGCCGACAGTGCCGTCAACTCGTCCTTCCATTCGTGATACCGCTGATTGATCCAGAGTTGTCGTATCAAAAGCCTCCTGCGTATATCCCACCCCGTCAAGGGCGTTCGCGTCTCCGCTCAGATCGTTTCCCTCGACATACAGCCGAACATTTAATCCCGATTCTTTTGCCATCTGTTTCTCCTATGGCGTGATTGTTACGTCACCAAGAATCTCGACCTCAAAAGGAATGTCGAGAGTCCTGTAAGCAACGCCGCCAATATTTGTGTAACCCGTGGTGGACGTTCCGACATTTGAATCGGAACAATGCCCCGCAAGATTTGCATCGCTTCTCAGTGCCGTGTCGATATTAACTGACGCATCCCACAAGTCGAGTTCGATTGATTCCCGTATATCTGCGGATGCTTGCATCCTGAGATACACCCGAATAAGGAAAGTTGTCAGCGTTGACGTATCCCTCAATGTCATCTGGGTCGTTGTGCGAGTTGTAAGCCAGAATGCACATAGAGGAGTGCCGCTTACTGCCAACGGCTCTCCCCGCAACACAGCCGTAAAGGTCGGATCTGTGACACCGCTCAGAAGTGCATCAATTCTGTCGATTACTCCAGCACGGGTCATTCAAATTCCTCAAGCAAAGCCTGTTCAAATAACTCATCAACTTCTTTCGGCTCCCTTGAAAGCCAGTCCCTGACATTCTGGAACATATGATATCCACTAAACCGTGATGTCTTGTTACGAGATGACGTACCTTCTATCCAACTGGCATAAACGATATTAGCCCCATACTGGGCCTCCCCTGCGTCTATTTGTGCATGGAACGTCTTGACTAGACTTCCACCAACGTGATTCCTTAAATTTGCTGTAATGCGCCCGTGTCCTTCATATAGTTGTTCTTTAACTCGTACAGACCCCATAACAGCGATATCTGTTAGCGCACGATTTGCGGCTTTAATCAAATGATTCTGAGGATCATCAAAAAGCGGCCCATTTGCATAAACACCCTGTTTAGCCATTAAAAATAAGTCTCTGAATACGCTGTTACAGAGCGGAACTCGTCAAGTGTTGAGAGAATCGAGGTGGCATCGAAATCCGAACGGGTAACTCCCTCTGTTCCGCTACCGATTGTCATAGTTGTTCCCATGTCCCTGTCCCTAAAGAAAACCTTGCTCAGGTCAAGACAAGCCTGAACGACGATGGGGTTATATTCGTAACTGTAAAGAGTTGCACCTCCAGAATGGGTTGCGGCGGTTGTTCCGTTAACTCCTCGCTCTACCGTCAGGGTATTCCCGCTGATTCCTGTTATATATAACTGTTCCGAATCAATCAGGATAGTCTGGGCAATTCCCAGACTGCTTGCACTCGATACGCTTACTGATGTCGCCGTTGTGCTTGCTATCGCGTCAGCGGTTGTTTCGTTTACGGTATCGTCTGCATAGCCCCACGTTGCCACAACTGCGAGAGTCTGTTGTCCAGCGTGGAAACTCTTGTCGGAATCCTCATTAAGTTTCAGCCGAGTCTTGGGGGTTGAGTTATAAGGCTCAAGCCAGTAATCATTATTATATCCCTCTGTTAATGTCTCGGAGCTACTTCTGTCCGTCTGTTTGTACGATGTAACAGACGTAATAGAAACGAGCCATGAATCAAGAGGAATCGCCGACAGATAAAAATCCTTTTCCCCGATCAGAACGGTTGAATAGGACGGAACCAGAGTTTGAGGCGTATCCCTGAGAGTCCCTGAACCAATATCAAAATGATGCGTCTCAGTACGGGGGCCGAAACTCTGCATTCCAACATAGTTATCAATGCGACTTGACGCGGACTCGACGATCCTTCTCAGGATTGTCGCATCGCTAGTCCAACCGCTCGAATATGTTGTTCCAGCAAGATAATCCCGCAGATCATCAATGCTCGCATAGGAATGCCGTGTCGCCATCTACTTATTTTCCTCAGTCTGCTTCGCTTTGTTGTTTGGTACGGACGCCATCCTTTCAAAATACTCGGAATAGTCTTTTGCCTCTTTTGCGAGAATGTTGTACTCATCGCCCTTAACATATTTTATGTTTTTGAGTGTAAATCCTCTAACACATATAACTTTAACCATCTCGTACCCCCAGAGAGGGCTAGGTGGAACACCAGACTATAATCAGATAACTGAAACTGTGTCCAATATATTCCCACCTAGCCCATTTAACTTTATCCGCTATTAACTAGCGGCGGCTCGACACATCTTGAAAGCGGAGGCAAGGGTCAATTGCCCGTCGCCTCTTCTGGAAGCATAGAACCCCACTTGGTCTGTATTCATGAACTCAGAATCATTGCGCCTTATTGAGAACCCGGCTCGATCGAAAATTACATACTGCTTGAGGTCGCCGAATAAGCAAATCCTCTCAGTAGCCGTGATGGTTGCACCAAGACCGTTAGCCGTGTCGCTCATCACGTTGGGTCGTCCAAGTATGAAATCAGTTGGAGCATCTGTTAGGTTGGAAATGGTGTGAACGCCTGCCGCTGTTGATGCGATACTCGTAATGAGTGACGCAATGGCTGACTTCATAATCCAAGTAGCGTTAGTCCTGAACTGTTCCTCAAGGGTGAAATAAATTCCAGTCAGGTCGGCGGCTACCACAGAGGTGGCATTTGCCATCGTGTAATCGTCAGGACTAGCACCCATTATCCCAGCATATTGAGTCGTGCCGTTTCCGCTGATTATTCCCACGTCTTCAAATCGACCAGCCGCCTCTTGGAATATCTGCGAAAGCATAGCAGGGAGGTTGATGGCAGAGTCGTCCAGCAATTCTCTGGTGACCTTGACCAATCCACCTGACTTCTCAAGACTGAACGCAATCTGCGATGTTACCGGAGTCTGGTCGCTATAAGCGGCTTCCTCAGCGATCGCCGCCCATGTTGCAGATGCAATACCGGGAATATATCCATCCTTGCTGGCAACACGAATAACGTTGCAGTACGGGCGTAATCGTCCACCCGGAACTCCGGGGTCATGAACCACCGTTTGCCCCACAAATTCTTCCGGAACCCAGAAGCCGCCTTCCGCATCTGTATCCTCTTGCATAGCCTTCTGTTCGTCAGGAGTCGCAGACATTTGAAAGGCAACCTCAGACGGCGACTTCATCCATTTAAGGAAAGTATCCCTCTGGAATCGGGCATGATCTTTGAGGTTATCCCCCATCTGTTCCTGCACCCACGTTGGCTGGCTCATTGCTGGCAAACCTTTTACCCACGTCTGAGGCTTATAATCAGCCTTCGTTCTTCTGGTTGTGTCGTCCGAGTTGTACTTCTCAACATCTTTCGAGGCGACGGGCAACTCATTTACGGGACGGTTAAAGTCTCCCGAAAGAGCCTTTAATTTAGTGGCGGCCTCATCAATATCGTCCGCGTTTTTCATCTTGATTTGAGCATCGAAAATAATTTTCTCGAATTGCTCAACGTCGCCTTGATCAAGCGACACTTGCGCTGTTTTTAAGAGTGCGCCAGCCTCTTCTCTCATCTGTCGGGTGTTCAAGTTATTCCTCCTGAACCGATATTCTGTTTTCTAACAATGTTACAAGAAGTGCGAGTTGTCTCTCGGCGTTCGCAATTAATTCAGATTCGGCGGCGTCGGCATCGAAAGTTTCCTCAACGTCATCCTCGGCGTTGTCGTCAATTTCGGCGTCGGCAGATTCCGCAGGATCATCATCATTTGCATCTGTCGGGATATTCTCCTCTTCCTCTTCCAAGAGGGCGACCGCCAGAGCGGTTGCCTCATCTTCATTTAAATCCTCGGCGAGTTCTTTCCAGTTGGCGGTATCAATATTTCGCACCCGCGACCAGACCCGTGAACTGCTTAATAACTCAGGAGGTTTTTTTCCAGCGTCTTTAATATGTTTTGCAAGATGTCTATAAACTCGCTCCCTGTCTGCTTTCGGTATATTTGAACCGCCCCGTCCACCGTTGAGAATCCCTATGCCGCCAGAGCAAGCACGGATGTTCGCGGCTCCGACTTTTCCGTCCTCCGCATGATGGTGAATGAACTTGTAAGAACCACGGGAATCGGGTTTACCGTCAGGATTAACCCACGCATATGCCTCCCGCAAAGTCTCAATATCATTTGATAAAGCGGAACGACTTGCACTCGCGGCCCAAGTCCCGCTTGATGTCTCCGTCGTATGGGCGACAATAGCCCGATTTGCCTTTTTAATCTTTGCATCAATCGTTACGGTATCTGGGGATGCTCCTCTGACAACCGCGGATGTCTCAACCCAGTCAAGTTCCTTGATCCGTCTCGTGGCTTCCTTTCCTCTGCCCTCCGTTGATACAGCCCCGCTGGGTAGATTAAAACCTACAGACCATTCACGTACATACTCGCCCGCAACATTGCTGAACGCGTCTCGCCCTGCGTTCGTTTCCATGTTCATCTGCATCTTTGCATATAGTCGATATGCCCCACCCTCTGATTCGACTGATTGGGCATCGAATACCTTGCCGACTATCTGATGCTGGTCGTGTCCGAGCAATACAGGAATTGGAAGATTGTTGGCGATTGACTTATCAAAAGCAGTCGGCTCGATAATGTCGCCGTCCGAATCGCGGATGTTCATCGTATTAACAAACGCCTCGATAACTCCCTGAGTTTTATCAACTTTTCTGATTTCAATATCTGCGACTTTGTTAATCATAGAGCCTCCGTCGGCTGGTAGTTTCGCGGCATGGGTTCCCAGTTTAGGGTTCCGTTGGGATGATCCATTATTAAAGCGGCGTCCTCGGCACGATAAACTTGCCCGTGACGTTCCGCGCATGTGCGTCCGTACGGGTCGCCGTCGGGAACGTAATTATCATCAGGATCGCCGTCCACGTCATCCGCTCTCATATACTCAAAACCCTGCTCCTTGTAATGGGCAAGAGATGACAGGTTCTGGGTTCTCATAATCTCTGTTCGGGCAATTAATCTGGCACGGTTGATCGTTTCTCCTGCGACGCTTCTGATACCGGGGAACTTGTCCGCGGGTACGCCCCTCGCCAGTTGTTCAATCGAATAGCCCCGCTCAAGAGCCGTAGCGACAACGCGCTGGAATGCCTTTTTGGTCGTGTTGTGTATGATTGTTGCCCTCGCTGATGCCTCGCTCGTTATGGCTACAACAGCGGGTAATTTATCCGACCACTCAAGAACTCCAGCCATGCCCGAATCATTAATGCGAGCGAACGTTGACTTGGTAACTCGCTTGAAGTTGTTATAAAGGATTTCGCCTAGATTATTCTCAGCGTCACTGGGCAAAAGATTTGAAAATGACGGAGGGAATTGCTTCTGTTCATCCGTATTGCGTTCCAGATGTCGCCCGATTGTTCCATCAACACGATTTTTTATTCGCCTGAAGAATCTTTCCATATCGTTCTGAAGCCGTTCTGTTAATTCCTCCCTGTCTGCGAGAAGTGTACGGCGTAACATGGCCGCTCTCGGAGCAACACGGGTCTTTTCATCATAGCTTGACGATTCCTCGATTGCAGAAGCCGCCTCAGACAAAGCAGGAACTGGATCGTCAACTTGAGACGATTCAATGATATTCATCGGAACCCGACGGATATTCCCGTCATCCATAGCCTCTTCTCCAACAAGTTGTCTTGCCTCGTTAAGGGTGATGATACCCGCCGCAAATAAGGAAGCGGCTCTTGCACTCTGGGAGTCGTTATCGTCTAGAAAAGCCCTCATTTCTGCCATGTCCGCATATATCTGGCCCTCGCCCTCGTAATCATACTGAAGGCAATGGTTTAAGAATCTGATAATGCGCTTTATGAGCGGTTCAAGTGTCTCACTATGAAATGAAAACCTAGCCTCTCGATAATTAGCGAACGTGCTTCTGGCAAGCCCGACATTCGCAGAGATTAAAATCGGGGGAACACCGAACACGGCGCAGATCCTCGACTCAGTCATATAGTGCAAATCCGTTAGTGCCATATCTTTCGGAGACGATGCCATCTGTTGATATTCGGCATCGTCATCTAAGACCGCCACTTTGTGCATGTTGTTCGAGCCGCCGAACGTTGAACGCCATCTTGATCTGATCCTGTCTGCTTCCTCTTGGGAAGTCAGACGGCGTTTAATTTTTAAAAGGCCAGACGGAACCCCGGCATTCTGAAAATACATCTTGGCAAAGTCGCCCATATTCAGATCAAGATTAACGGTTCTCGCCAGAACGTGTAGAGGAGATAATCCATAAACATCCCCCGACGGATTCGGTAAGGCAAGATGAGCAATATCCTCTTTTGCCAGCGCATATTCTTTTCCGTCAATCTCATAGATATAAGTATTCTGTCCCCTGTCCTCTGGGATAATCGAAACCCGATCAGGACGCAACAGCCACAGATTGGTGATCTGGTTCGTTCTGTCCCTTTCCTTCAGAACATATACGTTTCCCGACACTTGGAGAAACGTGACGAGACGTTCAATAAAAGCATAGATATCCTCGTTCTGATTGGGTCGATTAATGAGGGAGGCAAGGGGGCTGTCCTTAATCTCCTCAATGCCGCCTTCATTCTCGATGCCCAGATAATAACGGGGCGAGGCCGCGCCATCTGCCAGTTCTCTGATACAAGCGTGAACAATCTCATTTTTCCCGTATCCCTGAGCCGAGAAATTGGAATAGTTATCAACAGGGTACTGCACTTGGGAGATATCGTTAACAAGCGGAACTGATGCGGCGATTTCGTTATCGGTTGCTTTTGTAAAAACGTTCCAGAATGCCATATCCCTCTATGCCTTTCGGGTACATGGCGCGACCACTTTATCTACAAATACCACAATTATCTAAATCAAGTCAATCATTAAGAACATGTTTCAGACATGGCATTTACATTTGCAGTTTATCAAAGAACAATCTTGATGCCCTTTATACAAACAGATTAAAGAGATCACCATAACTAAATCTCATCAGGTTGACATCTTTTGTGCCAATTCATTCTATAGCCTCTATTAATTATCCAGTCACCCTCTTTTATATCGCCACAACCCGATAGATAAGAAAAGTAGCATTCACTTTCAAATTTAGCCTCAATACGCCCTCGACGACGACGCCGTTTTGTAGCCATGATTAAATCTCGTTTCTTTTCTTACACCGTGAACAAACAATAATCGTTCCCCGTCCCGCCTTCTCTGCGAGAAGTTTACCGCAATCAGCACAACGCAATTCCTTGTCCTCCATTACCAGACCCCATCCCCAGCGGAATTTGATTGTCCGTGAACCGCTAATCCCAGACCCATAACGCAGTCATCGTGCAGACCGTCTGGCGCAGAGTAACGAACTCCCGTCCTAGTGTATTCATATCCGAACGCATCCAGTTCCGAGACTATCGCTCCCTCTGGATAATGAACCGCCTGAGTCTGAATTGCCAGAGCCAACCCCTCCATTAGTTTTTGCTTAGACGATGACGAGAAATTAAAGCCCACAACATTCGGCAAATCTCTTTGGAGCTTCTCAACAATCGGGTCGCCAACTCCCGTTGAATCAACTACGGCGGGAGTAAATCCAATATGCCGTGCCAGACGTTTAACCGTTTCCTCCCACGGCAATTGAAAGCGATCAAAGGCAGAAACATATCCATTAACGTCCAGCCCGATACAGACCGTGTAATCAACGTGCTTTGCGAGGTCAACCCCAAAGACAACTGACGCCTTATTCGATACGGGAGCAATGCAATTTAGAATCGACTGTTGGCCAAACGGATTACCGCCATCATCCGACGGCTCCGCAAGATACAGTTCCTTGAATACGTTTTCTGGGAGCATCGATTTGGCCTGTTCGATTTCGCTTGCTTCTATGACGCCCGCATCAGCGGCATCATAAGCTGTCAATTTCGCATAGTGCCAATCCCTATCTCCAATCTCCGCACGACGAGCAAGAATATAAGCCCAATTTTTTCTTCCCTTTACGTTACCAATTATTCGCATTGGCCCACGGGTCGCCGTCATGGTCGAGCGGATAGCATGCCAAGATTCCTCCCTGAGTCGGGTCGCCTCATCAATTACGCAAGCATAGACATCCTCGCCATATAAGTTGTCAGGTTTCTCTCCGCTCTTAAATGCGACGGTAGCACCGTTAACCAATCGAATAGTTAACTCTGATTCGTTCGCTGTAAATAAGTCTTGTGGCAACCCTCTACGCATACGCCGAAACGCTATGCGGGCTTGAGGATAAACGGGAGCAAGCCACCAGAAGGCTTGCGACATACGACCCCTGATTGCCTGTTCGATAATCCAACTAAGGCAAGCAACCGTTTTACCGCTCTTGGTCGCCCCTTCGATTACTGCGTATCTCTTGGGGCTGAATATCGCTTGTTCCTGTTTCGAGTACAGGCTGGGTCGTCGGTATTTGATTGTCTGTTGCGTTGTCATTCGCACTCTCAATAACAAAGGTTACAGGTTGGTCGGAAACATTGAACGAGTTTTGTTGGATCTGGATCATTGATTTGTCTGGAATTACTCCATTGATCTGTGAGATTTTGTCCATGATTTTTAAAACGATATTCGTTGCGTCAACGTCTTGGTTTAATGCCGCTTGATACCAGCGTAATAATAATTGATTATATCGTTCCATCTGCATTGAACGAACGCTGTCTGCCATGCCGACATGCTCTCTGGAGAGTTCCCCAAGAACCCGATTGACATCCTTCTGAATCTGTGAAGTAGAAACGCTTTCCTGTTCGGCTATCTGTCGTACTGTTGCACCAGCGATCTTTGCCTGTAGGACTCTGTAGCGGCGTTGCTGACGTGCTATCTCCGCTCCGTTTTGTTTAGGCATAAGGTTTAATCCTGTCCCGAATTTTCATATGCACCGCCCTTTGTGTTTACTCGCCCGACTCGCTCCGTCGCACCGTTACCCGGATCAAGTTCTGCGATCTCTTAGCAACCTTATTAGCCGTCAGCGTATACGAATTTATAAACCGTGGAGAGTCGTCGGAAATAACCCCGACGATGGTAAACGCATCAATAACGGGAGCGGCGGCAGATGCCAAGCCGTCATAGTCCAATGGCGTGTTTGACCAAGACTGATGAACATGGATATCTGCCCTGTCAAAAGGCTCGTTAAGGGGGCTGGGAGACTCGGAGAGGGCTTTCCGAATAAGGAACTCAGCGTCCTCTTTGAGCTTCTCAGTTGCGGCGCGTTGCGTCCTCCAATGGGATCGTCTGCGTCCGTTTTTACTGAGACAAGATGGCAGTCGATCTAGATCAATGGAGATTGCGTTCATACCGAAAGCATACCAGCCGTTAAATTTAAATCCAAATCTCTCTCTTATCATAACGTAAGACCCCCCTCCCCTTTAGGGGAGAGGGGGGTCTTTATAACGACGTAACGTTATAACGGTGGAGAAAATCGTCTTCAACTCCCTCCAAAACCCGTTTTTCCCTAGAATTACGAGGATTCCTCTGAAATTGGGCAAAATAGCCGCAATAAAGTCTTTACACCCCCCCTTGATTGAGTATATACTTCTCACGTAGTAACAAAAAAAGCTACACAAACCCAAGGGACGACCGACTTAAGAGAGGCGAGCCCGAACTCAGTAAAACAACCGCGTCACGAAAGCGGAGCCGAAACCAGTATTGAAGAGTAAGCCGAGCAAGTAGATTACAGAGGCGATAACGGTATAGGGGGCTGAGTCAAAATGAACGTGATGAGCGTTCACCTAAATTAAAACACAGACAGGAGAACGCGATATATAAACATTGAAACCCCCTAGCAAAGCCGAAAGGGGGTAGCGGCACGATGGCAACTGACCGCCTGAATGATAAAGCCAAGAGATTTACCAACCAAGCCTTTAGGAGGGCAACCATGAAAGCATCTGTGTCCGTCACCAAGTTTTGGGAAACAATGTTAAAAGACGAAAAACCCGAATTATCAATCGGAAATATTGATATATACGAGATAAATAAGATGTTCATTCTCTTCTATGGATACGAGCCCATTAAAGAAAAATGGGAAGGTATCTACGGCATAATCGAGAATAATAACAAAAGTCTCCAAGATGCCGTTGACATGGCCCTCGCCCTCGAATTTGACAGGAGTTAAGCCCAAAGCGTCCAGAGGGGTTCGCCCCTCTGGGGTCTCAATTAGCGGCGGTTGTTTGGGCAACCGTCAAGTCCATAGGAGGACACACATGAGCATGACAGTAGAACTAAACGCCATTTTTGACCAAGCAGAGGAACTGGTTGGCACTTACCCATCGGCAGACGGGCTAAGAAATGCCATCCATGCAGTTATCACCACTGACATGGATTCGTGGAATATTGGTATCGGGGCTTACAGCATAGAATATCTAAATTCACATCCCACAAGCAACAGAATCTACCGAATGGTTAACTCTGTAGAGATTGTCAAAGGTGTTGAGTATCTCGCTAGAAATTACGAGACTCTCCGAGGAATCAACATGACGGGGTGTGTACGTTGGTAACAGCGGCAGGTAAATAACACGGCGAGCCGCCCCCTGATGGAGCAGGGGGAATAACCCACAATTCGGTGGCAAGTCCGATAAGGAGAAAGAAAATGGGATTACGAGTAGACATCATAAGCGGTAGCGGGATCAACTGTTCCAATGGAGGGGTCAGCAGTACAAAAACCCAGTTAACTCTGGTTAATGTTGATGGGCCGTTTGAGCCAACTGAGGAGGCTCCTTCAGCAATGCTGGAATCCAACGGCGGCAACACGGTCAAAGTCGTGCCAGTCTGGGGAAAAACAGAATTTGCACTGGAGACAGGAAAATATGCGCTAGGCCCAATGATGGGCGGGTGCTATGTGGCAACTTCTGATAGCCGATTCGGTGAAGCCTTGAGAAAGTTGGGGCAGACCAATTCATACATTGCAGTTCCCCTCCATGACAGATATGAAACCCAACAGCAGTACGACATATTGAGCAGATAATGACAAACATTTATCACATTGAATCAATGGCCGAGAACCTGATCCGAGAGCATAACAAAACGGCCCGCCTGATGGGGGAAGAGACAGCCGTCAATGTCATCTTATGGACTGACTACCTTGATGGGGAACAGACATGGGCTACCGACTACGATAGCCAACTGACCCCCGCACAAGCCCAGATTCTTGTCGGCGAGATGGTGGAGGACTGCAAGGAAGGATACTCGCCAAATATGGTGACCATCCACCTAGCCGCTGAAGTCGATGCAATGCCCTACGCTGACACTGCACTATGCGTTTACATAAATGACAACCATCCATACAACAAAATATAGCTGAGTCACGCCCCTGCCAAGGAGAGGGGGCGGTAAAGCCCAGCCACGGTGGCAAGGCCGTGGCACAAGCAAATCAAAGTCCATAAGGAGGACAAAAATGTTTGCAATAAGTATTAAAGATGAAATCGTAGAGGTGAAAGAAACTTATGTAGTTAAACAGAAGGGGCAGAGGGAGGGCGTTCGGTGCATGGTAGATACAGACGGAAAAAGTCATTACGGTCTTAGTTGCACGTATTTTGAGACAGAGGAACAGGCAGAAGAATATCTAGACATACTGGCAGAAAAGAACATTCTCAGAAGTGCATACAGGAATGCAATGGAACGTCTTGATGCAAATTGTCGAAAGCTGGCATTAGAGCAACCAGCATATGACGAGAGGGTTTATCGCTCTAACCTCAAGAGATATCAACGGGCTGGAAGGCCGTATGAGAGGCGCGCTTCCCCAAACGTGGAAATTTATACCCTTATACATGGCCCCGTTGATGAAATCGGCAAAGAGAAGGTTATCGGTGAGAGCGATTCCTACGCAGGGTAATATGGTGAGCCACCCCCCGGGAGGGGGGGCGTAACCCACTAATTCGGTGGCAAGTCCGAAAGAAAAAAGGAGAACGTGAATAGATGACTAACAACCTAGACACAGGGCAACTGGCTGATGCTATATGGCAAGAAGCTCAAGAACAATATAGCAACATTACATTCTGGAACCCCCTTGAATTTGTAGTTGTACAAGGGTTAGAAAGGTGGCCGCTCAATGACCTTGTTGAAGCTGCTAAAGAACTTGGTATAGATGTAGACGAATACAAGGAAAGTGAATAGATGAACATGGATAAAATCGTACTTAAATGGTCGGATAACTACTATCAAACATTCGTGCTGGATATAGACCACCGCCCTCATCTTTTATGGCTCAAAAAACAGTACAAACTGGGAGCGACCATGACCGCTCATTCATTCATCGAGGCACCAACAAGTACACAAATTATTCGTATACCAACTAAACAAGACTATCGGTGAGTCATCCCCCGAAAGGGGGACGTAACCCACAAATTCGGTGGCAAGTCCGAAAATGCAAGGGCTAGGAGTAAAAGAAGCCCGCTTTTATTAAAAAAAATGAAGGAGGATACCATGCGTAGACAGACCCGTTTAAGTGGAGACCACTTTACGACTCGGTTTAACGTAGACGTCAGAGAACCCAGTGGCAAGAATGTCACGGGAAACGATGGCAGACCAGTAAAAGACTGGACAAATACAGGCGACCTAACGCAGACCGTTACTTACAATGGACATATGGAGCGACTTGATGGCAGATGGAATCTGGTCGTTCAATGGGTGGACCTTGATAATAAGGGACACCGTATTGTCCTGCCACATAAAGTTATCGAGGCAATCAATCGGAGCCGTAATACCATCATCAGCCAATCCAAGACCGAGGGAGCCAGAAAAGCCCACGCAACACGGCTGGAGGACGGAACAGTTCCAGAAACATTTAGACCAAGGAACTTCAGCACTACATCGGGAGGTGAGTAAGATGTCAGACACCATCCACTCCCACCAAGACGACCTTAACAAGCTGGTAACAGTGACGATAATAGGTCATGCCAAAATCACCCACTTATGTGCTGGATGTCAAGATGATGAGGGCAGACAATACGTCGGAGTTCATACGAGAAAAGACGCTCCCATTGATGTCCGATTGATAATCATTGCTCCGTTGCCAGCAACTGATAACCCACCAATGCCAGCGACACCAGAACAGGGAAGCACAATGTGTACTGATTGCCTAAAACAGATGCAACAATCGGGCGTTAATGTGCTGGACGCCAACGGCAAAACATGGGAGCCAGAAGGCTTCTTTTTAAGAGAACCAGCGAACCCGCCGACGCATAAGCCGACCAATTAACACTCGGCTGTCGTCAACGTAAGCCGTCATAAGACGGGTAAGCACCAAGTAGCCCGCCAGCGTAAAAAACTGGCGGGTTTTAAAGTGGGTTAGGCTCAGAGCGGTGGGGGATTCGCTTCCCCCACGTCCCACTTCCTGCGACTGTCTGAGCAGTCGCAAATTTCTAACTTCCGTGTCCCTTAAAAGGGGGGTGGGAACTTCCCTCTGTGTCCTGAGCATGACAAATAAAAAGTGAGGGGAGCCGGGTACTGGCTAAAAGCCAGAAAAAGGGTTAATTCCTTCCCCAGTGTCGCGGTCTATTTTAGACATTGGGGACTGCTCATTTATTAAGTCTAAAAACCAAAAAGGAGGAATCTATATGCCAGAAATTACAATCGGGCGGGACATTAGTTCTGCCCGGAATGTTGACGAGGCTCTCAGCCTCGCTCATCTCGATTGGAACGTTGAACATAATGACACGTACTTTACGCGGGGAAATCACGAAGCAATGATGTTCTCGCAGTCTCCCAAGTATATGAGCGTTGTTCGCTCCGATACGGGTGAGGAATTTGCCCACACAACACGACGCTATCAGGTGGTTCAGAACAGGGACGCCTTTAAATTCGTGGATGACATTATTGCTGGTGGTGCAACATACTGGAGAGGCGGCTCCTTCAGGGGAGGCAGGAAAGCCTTCATGATAGTCCGCTTGCCACATGCAACCAGTACGCTATCCACAGGAGAGTTAATTCAGAGGGCGATGATTATATCAACGTCCCATGATTCAACTCAGGGCATACGAGCCAACTGGCTCCCGATCCGTTTTGAATGTGCGAATGTAATCGGGGCAGTCCTCGCAAATGCCCCGATGGTATTCAGGCACTCAGCCGCAGTCCGTGACGGAATTGACCCAGAGGCCGCGGCAGAAATTTTCTATAATGCGGATGAGTTCTATACGGAATATCAGCAGACGGCTGAACAACTTATTTCCGCTCCATTTAGCGACGGAGAAATGGAAATGCTTATCGATACTCTATTTGGTACAAGTCGTGTCTCTACGGGCCGCGTACGGCGTTCTAATGACTACCTATATGACACTGTTCTGGAAAACTTCCGAAACGGGAGAGAAACATACGGTTCTACACGATGGGACGCATACAACGCCGTCTGTGAATATCTCGACTACCAGCGACCAATTGGCAACCGCATGGATACCGCTGACAATCACGATGACTCCGTGGAGAATGAAAGGCATTTTAATTCGGTCTTATCCACAAACAGACTTGGCGGAAACCGCCTCAGAACAGAAGCCATGACGCAGTTGCTTGACGAGGAGTCGTTCGGTTATCTATCGGGAGGGGAATAATGGATTACGAGTTAGCCCGGAAAATACGGGAGAAAACCGATGCCGAACTAATCGAGTACCTCGCCGACAATAGGGAATACCTACAGACGTTGCGGGATATTATCGGAATCACAGAAATGGAAATTACGGGACGGCTTGAGAACAGAAACGCCACGGTAATGAGAGGAGAGAATAAGGAGGTGGAAATCTCCTCTAAGGTTGACTGGGATAAATCAAAACTTTCCCAACTGCGGGAGATGTTTAGCCCTGATGAGTTAGAGGGCATTTATACTCCCGAACATGAGGAAGTGGTAACGGTTCCAGAGAAGTGGAACATGGCTAAAGGAAAGCGGCTCTTGAAATATGGTAGCGAGGTCAGTAGCATAATAGATTCAGCCCGTATAAAGGGTCGAAATAAACTAACCTTAAAGGAGAGTGTATGAGTAATATCGTCTGGAGAACTGCTAGTGAAACAGCAGATATTCTGGGTATCAGCAAAGTGCGGGTGAGCCAGCTTGCCCGTGCTGGAAGATTTGGACACAACGCCTATAAAAAATATCAACGCGATATGAACTATAACGGGAGTTGGATGATTCCATTTCCTAATGATTACCGAAAAAAACCGACTGGCAGACCGCCGAAAGATTCCCACAGTTTCATACACGTTTAAGTTTTTTTAATCCACAACCTAAAAAAGGAGGTATCAGTGGATAATATAATCGCATCCCTAAAAATAATGGATGTTCAGGACGGAACAGGAGCAAGGGCAAAATTTCAGAGGAAGATCACAGCATCTTGCTCCGCTCTATCGCCCCAGTATCCCGTCACCAATATAAGCCTGTCGCGGGAGATTTATGACGGTACTATCCAGACGGGCAACGAATACACATGTGAGTTAAGGGCAACGGGCCTGAAGGACTCAAGCAATGATCCTGAAAGGACTTGGTCTTACTGGTGGGAAATTATTCAGTGGAACATTAAAGATTCAACTCCCCCACCACCAACAGCGAGTGCTACAACACCATTCGATTCCAATTCCAGCCAGCGGTATACCCAGTACTGCACGAACGCCCGAACAGCGTTGATGCAATCGATTCAGATACATACGGTGGACGGGGCTTATATCCAAACTGAGATGGCTCCGACGTTTGCCGTAGCCGATGAAATTCTGGGCTGGCTCAACGGCGTGACATTCACCAGTTCCCCCGATTCTGGTCATCTCGCCGTCGATGCCGTTAACAGCGGGGCTGTTCCAACAGAGATAAAAGCCGCTGATGAAAGCGGCTGGAAAGTACCTGAATCTATAAAGAACGGAAGTGAACTGAAAAAGGCTTGTCAGGATAACGGTCTTGATTCCAGATGGGTTTTGGGAACAGTCTACAAAATGCTCAATATCGCAAAGTCCTCAGACTATGTGAACGCCGAGCGGGGTTCCTATAAAGACTTGTTCATGGAGATTCTCAAAATCAGGGACAATGAAATGCCGGAGGAATTGCCGTGGTAAAAGAACTGCTTTATTGCAGTTCTGAGGGTTGTTCTCTGCACGATTACGATAGTTCTCCCGCCTTCTGCGAGTACCTTTGGCATCAGTCCACCCGTACGTCGCAGAAGGTTGCGGGCGAGAATCTGGTCAAGGTCATTGAGCGGGTCGGCTCACAAATAGCCGACTCACTCTCAGACGTCCTATTTGAGGCGTTGGAGTCTCGTACTAACCAGACCCGTTCCGTCGCACATAGGGCAAGAGAGACACCCCCACAACCGCAATCTAATAAAAGAAACGGGGGAGGTATCGCTATATGACACAAGAATTTGACTCAGCGTTACCACCCCAACCCCCACAAGTCTCGCAACTCGGCGAAATTTATACGCTTGTCTGGAATGACAGAAATATCCAGATGCAGTGCGAGCGATTTGATACAGACCGTCACCAGAATGTTACCGCCGAGATAACAGTTGAAATTCTCGGCAGTCAAGATGGTCAGGGTCATATTGCCAGAGGTCGGGCGGGACTTCTATCAACCTATCGGACGCTCATAGCAGACTGCGTGGATTTCGGAGGGGATATTACTTCCCCTGACGATTGGCGAATCATGTTCAAGCAATTATCTAATTCCATCCTCGACCGTTACCGCATGGGGGAGCCAGTTATCAATCTGGCTAAAATGACACCCGTCGGCAAAAAGCCTTTTATTCTGGCTCCCTTCATCTATGAGGGAAATCCCACTGTTATTTATGGTCGAGGTGGTGTCGGTAAAAGTATTTTCTGCCTGTATCTCGCCGTGCTTCTACAGTCGGGAAAATCTCAGGGAAGGCTCAAAGCGCGGACAATGAATATCCTGTATCTCGATTACGAAGCAGACCCCGATGAGAGCAAATATAGATCAGATATGCTCGCTTATGGAATCGGGCTGAATCCAAAGGATGTGAACATACATTATCGGCATTGTTCAGTCCCGTTACGGGAGGAGATTGACGTCATACAAAGGCGAGTCATCGAACTCGATATTGAGTGCGTTGTAATTGACTCTGCGGTTCCCGCCTGTGGGGACGCTATAGATCACGGATCCGTTTCCAAGTTCTTCAATGCTCTCCGCACCCTGTCTACATCAACAAAACAGGTCGCCAGTCTCATAATCGGACATACGACCAAGGCTCAAGATACGACGGGCGGCCCCTTTGGGGCGGTTCACTGGCGTAACGGCCCAAGAAGTGTCTGGGAGTTTAGAGCCGACCAGCAACAGAATTCGAATTACATCGATGTCCAATTAGTTCATCAAAAGGTCAATCTTGATCCACTGTTTGCTCCTTTGGGATTTACGATTGAATGGAAACCCGGCGAAATTGTCATTACTGACATGGATACGCGACGACATAAAACATTCGGAGCGTCCGCTCCTCTTGGTGACAGGATTGAGGTAGCCCTTGAGGATAATGCGACTATGGCAGTAAAGGCTCTTGGGACACTTCTCGACGCCGAAATAGACGATATTGAGTCAGTATTATCGTTAGATACTCGATTCGTTGAAAATAACGGGAAATGGGAACTGGGGGCGATATGATAAATCAATTTTACCAGTTGCCCCTGATACCATCGGAGTCGATGTTGGAGCAAAAGTTCTGGCAGTTTCATGATACTCACCCAGAGGTGTACTGGTACTTGCTCGACTTTGCGAATGAATGGAAAAGACAATCACCAGATCGGCAATGCGGGATAAAAATGCTTTTTGAGAGGGTACGGTGGGAGTTAACTATTAATTATCACCATAACTCAGAGGTGAAGTTAAATAACAACCACGCGCCATTTTATGCCCGGTTACTGATGCGGAACAATCCCAACCTCGACGGATTGTTTAAGATCCGCAAACAAAAAATCCCGTCCACGTTGACTCCAGATCAGGATGGTCTGGAGGACAACGTCCAAGTTATTTAGGAGTAACTGTATGACTGATTGTGTACATAAATGGGTAGTTGCATCACCTAACGGGCCGACCAGCAAGGGGATATGTAAAACCTGTAAGGACACTAGGGATTTCCCGAACTCTACAGAACAGGCGATAGCATGGGTGACCTCGGCTAAACGCAAGGCACAACGGGAGAAGTTAGAAAAACTGAAAAAACTATTAATTAAACGAAAGGGAGGAGCATTTGAGAAAGATAGTAAATAACCTGCTTTACGATACAACTAAGTCCCGCCATATAGCATCAGTAGTATATAACGGTCGCCGTAGCTCTGAAGGCAGAGGAGGTTATGATGGAGGCAGATATGAAGCGATCCCCCAGAGGCAAGACGAGGATGCGACGATTGATGCACTAGGAAATGATGTATTTCAATGCCTTTATAAAACGGCAAAGGGAAATTTCTTCAAGTTCATCCACAGCCACGGTCAGGATCATAAAACTATAAATGGCATATTAAACCCCGTGGACAGAATCGGGGCAAAACTGTGGCTTGAAAAACACGACCTGATAGACGAACTCCTTGTCGAATTCGGCGAGGAGATAGAGGAAGCATGAAGATGAATACTTTCGACAATTTTATGGAAGAAATTAATACATTAATCAAAAAATATTATAAAGAAAATGCTGAAGCTATTATTGACCATATCGAAGTTGATGAAGTAGTCCCGCCGTCTGAATGGCCACATACGAAAATTCATATTATCATCCCAACTTTTGAAATCGTGGTTTCACCTGACGTAATACCACCGTTACAACAAAAGTCTCCCGGTGGCATGATATCCACAGTCGGTGGAGACGGAGGGTACGCATGAAATGAGTAAGTGCATACACCATAACTAGGTCGTGAGGGTTAGCAACCTGTCCTGACTCACTTGTCAGTAATCCTAAACGCCCGATAATCCCGTGAACTTGACAGGTGAAGTTCCAGCGGGTACGACCACCCCCTTCCGCTACGGCGGGAGGGGGTCTTTTTTTTTGGGTAAAAAAAGATGGGGCTAGGAAAGAAAAAGGAGGTCAAAACCTAGCCCCATCTAAAGGGAAGCAAGGCAGACAGTCTTGCTTTTACGTCGTTGATAATACTGGTCTGCGAGTGAAAAGAAAACATCTTGGAACCGCAGACAACACAAACGCCTCTGATACAATCCCTTACCTTGCCGTCTTTTAGCGTTACCTGTAAAAATATCGGGTTGGTAATTCCCTGCTTTGTTCTACAGGAAGAACAATATTTCATCATTGAGTCTTTCATTGACCGTAATTCCCATACGCTCGTTTATCTGAATAGCCCGTAAGACCCAATTCCTTCAGAGCATCATTAAACCCTGAATGGTCTGACATAATAGTCCGCATTTCGTTTTCTATAATGACAGACCGCTTGTCTAAAGAATCAATCGCTTCATCCAGTTCTTCAAGGGCTTCCTCTAAATCTGACGGGTCAAACGATTCCATCGAATCGAGAGTCTCTTTCAGCCCCTCTACTGTTGTTTGGAGAACGGCAACATCGACTGTTGCCTGAGACTCTTGCATTGCCTCAACAGCAGAATCAAGGTTCTTAACAGTACTGTCCATCTGGGCTATATACCAGATGACCCCAAACGCCTGTGCCACTATTGCAATTACAATGGCTACGGATGCCTTCATGCTTTTAAAATCCATCAGCGACCATCACTTGTTATTACATCTTTAGCCAGTGCGATTATTCCCGCTGACGCAACGCCCGCAATTTCGGTCATCCCCTCATACATGGCAATAACAGCAATAGTTCCCAGAATGGAGATGCTTAATAAAACCTGTGGTCTTAGATGGATTGTTTCCCACCACTTTTTCATTTCAGTACCTCGGCTTTTTCTTGGGTTTCTTGGGCATTGTCCCTCCTTTTAACTTCTATCTGCCAATCTAGATTCCAGAGTGTAAATTCTTTAACTGCCTGTATCGGCATAAATTCATATTCAGGATGTTCCTTTTCAACATGTAAACCCCATGCAAGGCCAAACTGTAATGACATAATTGTTACAACTAAAAACAGTATTAACCTAAATTTTTTTCTCCCCACTATCTTATGAAAACTGGTTCTTCAACGACCCCATCAGCTACGCTATTAACACTTACTGAAGAATTTATTATCAGATCCGCTGAGTTAATATCTCCATCATCACCAATACGGACATTCTCTAGGGTCAGCGTTCCAATCTCGAAATAGTCAGCGTTGAAAGCCCCTGTCCAAGCTCGGACTCCATCCAGTATTAACTGGTCGATTATGACATCACCACCCGCCGTGGTTTGTATTAGAATAATACGGTCAACTACCATGTCTTTAGCTTCATAACTGGTTGCACCACGACCAGAGCCAATCACTACATCGTTAGTTGTACTGGACATCGTAGGACTGAACGTGTGACCTGCAACAACTACAGATGAAGTAGCGTTGATTTGGTAGATGTCTCCATTTGCCCAATCCATTGTTGGGAACTCAGAGTTGCGGATAATTAATTCGTCAATCGTAATGACATCAGCCGTGCTGGTTCCAGCAATTTGGAACGCATCTGTCAGCCCACTTTTACCTAAAGA
>VTLG01008820.1_pt1 | contig 30282 bp, 52 predicted proteins | sample 4694571 | NCBI WGS metagenome assembly VTLG01 (sample SAMN12604809, study PRJNA352737) | marine metagenome | biome: ENVO:00000447; feature: ENVO:00000209|ENVO:00000569|ENVO:01000036; material: ENVO:00002151; isolation source: viral sequences binned using virsorter ...
CAAGTATAATGGTATTTTATATTATACAGAGGCAGAATGTATAATTGCAAGGGATGGATATATGTCAGCATATCACAGCAAGGATCAACAATATAAGGATAAAATAACAACAGATGCACATTGTATTTCCTTTGATGCATTTCCTCTAATTAAAACTAAAGGAATAGGAGCTTAAACATGGCTGATGAAAAAATAACGGAGAATGAGAAAGATATTATTCGCATTAGTGGAGAATTAAAACTCATTAATCAGAAATTGGATAACCATGTTCATCACATTAGTTCCAAAATTGACACCATATTTAAGATTGTATGGACTATTTCCTTTATGATATTGGGATTACTATTAAAAGCAGTTTACGGAATAATGGCAGGATAGAGCCAAAAAAAAACCCCCATATTTAGCTCTCAGAGGCTTTGTAGCAAGTGGGTAGTATGATTGTAACCCCCTAAAAACAGGATTTTAATGAATACAAGATCTATTCTCATTTTAAGTGATACTCATTTTCCTTATGCGAAAAAAGAATACTTTCAATGGATTAAAAAACTTAAAGATAAAATCAAACCTACTTTAGTGATCCATAGTGGAGATCTAATAGATGCAAATTCAATTTCACAGCACATCCACAGTCCTGAATTATACAACATTAAGTATGAACTTGAACTTGCAAAGAAAAACATCAAACAACTACGAAAAATATTTAATTGCCCTATGCCGATTATGTGGGGTAATCATGATATTCGTATTCAACGACTAGCTGAACGATCAGCTATCCCCAACTCCTTTCTTAAAGACATCAACCAAATACTAGAAATAGATCCGAAATGGAAATGGACTTGGCATGATAAGTTAATTATTACCTTGCCAAATAAAAATAAAGTATTCTTTACCCATCATTTTAAATCTAATGTTCTATCTAGTGCAAAAGAACTTGGCCTCTCTTTATGCGTGGGCCACCAACATACTAAATCAAGTGTAGAGTATTGGTCTAGTCCAACAGCTTTAAATTTTGCTATGTGTGTAGGTTCTTCTATAGATCCCAAGCACGAAGCCTTTAAGTACCAAAAAAATTTCATTAAGAGGCCCATCATATCTGTTGCCAGTATCATTAACTCACAGCCACAAATTCACAGTATGCCTATGGTAGATTCTAATTGGACTGGTGAAATATGAAAACAAAAGATCCCTTAGTTCAAGGTGTAATTGATCGTATCGCAAGACGATCAGAAGAAGGAATTAAAAAGTTTGGCAATACAATGGAAACTTCCACAAAACCTACTGTTGCGTGGATAAGCGACATTCAAGAGGAATTAGCTGATGCAATCATTTATTTGGAAAAATTAAAAAAGATATGTACGAAGAACTTAAAGAACGAATAAAGGAGCATGAAGGGTTTAAGCTAGAACCCTATCAGCTTTCCTATAGGACAGCAGATGGTAAGAAAGTAAAGGAAGATTTTTTTACTGGTGGCTATGGACACAGATTAGGAAAAGATGAAGTAGCACCAACGACTAAAGAGGGTTGGGAAGAAATATTTGAAAAAGATTTTGAGGAGGCTTTAAACCAAGCCAACCATTTTATTGAAAAAGATAAAGTAAAGTTTGAGGCTTTTACGATCATAATTGAAATGGCCTACCAAATGGGTAGCAGACTTCACAACTTTAAAAAATTAAAAAAAGCATTGGAAGAAAGTAACTATACTGAGGCATCCGATCAAATGATTTCAAGCCTTTGGTATAGCCAAACAAAACGAAGGGCCTCTTGGTTGGCTCTGTTAATGAGGGATTTATGATGAAAACAATTATTGCTATACTATTAACAATTCTTGTTGGGATAGAGCTATGCAATTTGTATATTTATGCTCAACAAGTAGGATATAATTTTAACTTATGCTAAATTTATTAATAAAACCTTTACTTGGTGTTGCAGGAGATGTTGTTAAGGGAGTGGTTGCCACTAAAAAGGCAAAGGCAGAGCAAAAGGTAACAGAAATTAAAGCTAAAACAGAATTATTAAATAAACAAATTAAAGGAGAAATTGATTACGACTTGACTGCACTACAGCAGAGTGGAGATTCTTGGAAAGATGAGGCATGGACTATTCTTTTCATTTTAATAATCGGATCTTGTTTTATTCCACCCTTTACACCTTATGTAGAGAAAGGGTTTAACGCACTTTCGGCAACCCCACAATGGTTTCAATTTGCCATGTATGGTGCAATCGGAAGTTCATTTGGCTTGAGGTCAATGACTAAATTTTTAAAAAAATAGGAAAGGGAAATGGATAAAAAAATACTAAAAAAATTAGAAAAGAAATTAGATAAACTTGATTCGCTACATGAAAAAGAAGAAGAAATCATTAGCGACATTAGGGAAATGATTGACGAGGAGGAAAATTATGAGGAGGATGACGATTATGGAGAAGATTAAATCTTGGTTTTTAGGACTAGGAAAACGAAAAAAAACATTAGTAGTTTTCGTAGGAGTGATCGTATTATTAGTTATTCTTAGTAAAATAGGAGTAATCTAATGTCGGCAGATATGGACAATCTTAAAAGAGAAGTAAAAGAATTAAAAAAAAACAATTCATATCTGCTAGACCGATTAGACAGGGCGTACTCAGATAAGATGATGTTACGCCAAGAAAATATTAAATCTAAACAAACAGTAAATACAGTTAAGGATGCTGTTGAGGAGAAAAGCCATGCCTAAAGGAATTGGAACTTATGGATCTAAAAGAGGCAGACCACCTAAGAAGAAAAAAGATAAGAAGAAAAAGAAGAAGAAGAAATAATGACTTGTGCGTGTGGCAAAGATATTTGTGGTTGCCCTCCCATTGTTAAGGTTATTTGGCTAGATACGAATGAGTGTAGCTTATCAGTTTGGCAAACAAAAGAAGAATTATTAGAAAGCAAACCATGTAGCATAGACTCATTAGGGTATCTTATTAAAGAAGAAGAAGATTATATTATAATGTCAGCCGATAAGGACACGCACAATGAAGATGATATTTTTGGGAGATCACAGATCATTCCCAAAGGAACTATTTTGAAGATTCAGTATTTACAGGAAATACCATAGGATTATCACTTTGCTTATCTATTTCTCTTGGAGCATATTCTTCTTCAAATGCCTTAACTCTAAGAGAGTATTTTTCAATTAAAACATCAATAGCCTTAATCATCATAGGACAATGCTTATATAGTTTTACCTCATTTAATTCTTCAATAAATTTTAAATAATCAATCATATAGTGTTGGTTTTTTTATTTTTAGTGTTGGGAATATGTTGAGTAGATGTTTCTTTTACCTTCCATATCCCCTACACAATTTCCTAGTTTTTCTTGTTTTATTCCTTTCTTTCTGTATATTAGCAGAATGACACCTAGTCTACAAGTCATAATATTTCCCAGTTTTCAGACATTTTATTTTTAAGTGTTGGAAAAGTGTTACTCTGGTAGTGCATTAATTAATACCTTTCTTTTATCATCAGTTGTTCCTGCATAGCCAAGAGCAACTTTAGAACTTTTCCACCCAACAACTTTCATTAATTCTTGCGTGGATGCTCCATTATCACTTAACCAAGTAGCTAGTGTGTGCCTACAGTCATGTCTTGTTTTAAAAGGAACTCCTGCCATTTGTAACATACAATCCCACCTATGAGGAATACCCCTACGATTATTTTGATCCTCATGTTGATCTTTCCATTCAAACAAATAATCCTCTCTGTGATTAATTTTACGCAACATTTCTAGTAATTTTTTATGTATCGGCACATTCAAACGCCAGTCTTGAGTTTTCGCACACCAGATGTTTAACTCTTGGTTGTCTAAATCAATCAAGGGCCTATTATTAACTTCGCACTTATCATTCCAATTCATACGCAACGCCTCACTAATTCGGCAACCAGTATAGATAAGGAATACCAATAACAGTTTTATCTGTTCATCATTGGTAACTGCTAGGCAACGATTGACTTCATCAATGGTAAAGGTTCTTTTATTTTTAACTCTAGCATTAAGAACTTCAAAATGTTCTATTGTTGGATCAAGACACCAACCATTCTTTGCTCCATAATGCAAAACTTTAGATACTATACAAACATAACTTGTATTAGCTGTATTAAATATGGCTGATGCAATATCTTTTTCTTTAAAATCCAAATCTCTTAATTTAATTCCTTTATATGTTTTTAGTTTAGGCAAACGAATATAGGCAAAAGTAGAAATTAAATCAGGAGTAAAATCAGACAGCAAATAATCGCCTAAAGGCTTACCAGATAATTTGTACTCTTTTTGTTCTTCTTCATTAGGTTGGGTATTTCTAACCTTTTCAAAGATTGATTTTCTTTTGGAGTTAGGACAATGCTTGGAATTATTATACATTTTATCCAAACATTCTGAAAAAGTTAAATGATTTAATTCTTCTAATGATAGTAAGATTTGTTTAGTTCTTGCATCACAAACTTTATCAGCCTCAGATTTTTTTATTTTACCTGTGCTTTCAGCATTAATCGTAACAACCTTTCGGCCATCTCTTATTGTACCCCTTATGTAGTAGTAGGGCGATTTTCCATCTTTTCTTTTGTATGTTTTGAGCATAATTCAACGATCTCCTTAATGTCATTTTCAGTAAAAAACTGCTTTTTACCAATGAATCGGAATAAACTTGAATTACTAGGATATTTAATTTGTAATTCATTTATCGTTTTCTGTAAAGTTTTTTCATGTACGCCAAACTTTTCAGCCAAATCTTTCTTAAAAACATAACTCATAATAATTCACCTTGCCTTTCATCTTTCGGTTTCCATTGGTAGTAAAGTAATTCGTGCATATTTCCTGAAAACTTATCAGGCACAGAATATCTTTTAATGGGTTTATCAAGTTGAGAGTAGGGAACTATCATTTCTTCCTTTCCCACTTGTATTGTTAAATCATCAAGTTCTTTTTTACATTTATGAATATACTTATCCCTCACAGCAACTAAACTTCCATATTTACTTTTTACCTTAACAATCATGTTTGATACCCTGACATTTTCATTTCATGTCTTTTGTTCACTTCGGCTGTTTGTTCATAATCATCTAATTTTTGCTTTGCTTTGTAGCGAACTTCAGAAATTAAATAATCTTTGAGTATTTTTTTTTTCAATGTAGTGTGTTCTTTGTAATCTTTATGATTTGCAATAAGTTCTTTTGCTGATGTAGAATTATGGCCTTCTTTTTTAAGTTCTTCAAATATTTTACTTTTTAAACTAGACTCTGTATCTTTTAATGAATCAAAAGCTGTTTTGTTTTCAGCCCATTGTTCGCCCAACTCAACTGTTTCATTAATCATAGCAACTGGATCAAATTGATTTCTTCTATTAAATTGAAATTTATCGGTCATTGATTATCACTTTCTAATTTGTCAGCTACTTTTCTAAGTGTTTTAATTCTTGCTAAAGTATTAAAGTATTTACTTTTGTGGCATCTTTCATGACACATACGACAAAGTGCAATAAGGTTTTCAATAAGATCTTTACATTTAGAACCACCCATACCTTTAGGGGATATGTGGTGTATATCTGTACCATTCCAACTTCCACACATAAAACATTGTTCAGTTTGTGCTAGGGTAAGATTATCCCACCAAAAATCTTGAAATATTTTAGTGTGTTTTTTCATTTGTAAAGTTTCTCTCCAATTCCCCACAGCATAAAAGCTATGGCTATAAGAATAATTAATTGTAAAATTTCTATAATTAAGATTGACATAATACTTCTAAATATTTGGGTTGTTTGTTTTTAACAAGATGTAAAATAGATGTATGATCTCTATTCATAAATTTTGCTATTTCATTATAATTAAATTCAGTTTTTTCTTTTACAACATGACAAAAATCTATTCTTGCTTGAACTAAATTAGACCACCTGCGTTTAGACCTAAAATCATCAAGGGATATTTCATATATTGCTAAAACTTTATTACACCATTCCATTAATCCATTTTTTCGTAAGGCCTCAGGATATATATGGTTTAAATCTCTAATTAATTCTTTTAATCTTACAATTTCTGATTGAGTTAAAAATGTTTTTTTATTTACATTTAATTCTCTTTCTTCTTGCATTATTTTATTAGAGTTTTTCTTTTTATAACTTTCTTTTTTTCCTTGAAACTTAATTTTATCAACCACTATTCTTTCAATATGCCTTTTTTGTTTAAGGGCAGAAGTAATTTTTTTTCCTTTTGTAATAATATTTCTATTACTCAATTTTTTTGCTCCCTTAATTTTTTTTGAACTCTTTTAGAACTTGGTTTTTTTGTAAATTGTGGCTTATGTTTTTCATTACAATTAACTAAAATAGAACTACTATGATTAATAGCACCACCTTTACCACCACCTTTTTTCCTGCCATTTTTATCTGCAATCATTTCTGATGTATTATTGTAATTATCTTTAAAAACTTTTTTTAAATTTACAATTTCTGACTCAGTTAATTTTGTATATTCAACCATTTTTCAAAACTTTCTTTATTTTTTCTGTAGCTTTTTCAGAACTTTTTTTATTATAAGAGGGTGGATTAAAAGTATTGCTGTTTTTGTCAGCACCTTCCATGCCAAGCCAAACCCATTTGATTTTATTTTTGGCCTCTACAAAAGGAGTGCCAAATAAAAAATTTCTAATCATAGTTATCACCCACATTATTTACGCATTGACAAAAAAATTGTAGTAGCGTGTTTTTGTTGTGCATCAGGTGGCAGTTTATTATACCAATCAAACTGTGATAATTTTTCAACAATAACACCTAATTTATAAATCATATCATCTACTGAATTATCACTTACTCTTGTAGGTTCTGGTTTGTTTGATCCATGATTAAATGATGTATCAAGCTCTGAATCATCAGCTAGTTTAGGCATTTTATTTATTATAGCCATTTGTTTTGGTGAGGGTGTGTATGTGCCATCTTTTCCACCATCATAAAAATTTTTTTCATATTCATTACACTCATTGTAATCAACTCTTTGTAATTCTTCTTGCATTGTTGCCATATTAATATCCCCAAATTTCCTTTCTGATCTTTGTTACTTTTGGATCATAATTCCAAATCCATAAATCTAAATCAGGAACTATTAATTTCTTCATTTCTTCCTTATCTTCACATTTTGATAAGAAACTGTGCATAGAGATAATCATATCTCTAAAAACTCTTTGGTATGTGCCTGTGTTTTCAAGGTTAAACCATTTAGTAAAATATTTTCCCTGTTTATTTACAACAGAATATAAAACTTTATTTTCTACATTAGATGTACTTGTATAATAGGATTGTTGTAGACTTACTGAGTTTGTAAGAGCAGAGGGCATACGACCTGATGATTTAAGATCTACTTTAAAATAAGTATTTTCAATAGGAGTTGTTAATCCAAAATCTGTATAGCCAATTATAGGAATATCTAAGATCTTGCTTTCTTGTTTTTCCTGAAAGTCTACTAACTCAAATTGTTTTAACTCTTTCCAAAAGCCTTTTATGTAAAGAGGGATATTAGTTCTCTCAGTAGATCGTTTCAGATCATCTTCTAATTTCTTTTCTTCAACAGCTTTATCATAATAATATAAAGCATCTTTAATCGCATCTTCTTCACTCATACCCTCAAAGAGTTTAAGTGTACCATGTTCAGACCAAGTGCCTCTTTCCATAGAACAGCTTGAACCTTTAAAGCCATGTATGTAAGAGATATAAAAACCAGTTCTATCAGTTACAAATTTATTTATTCTTGAAAAAGATAAAGGAAGAAGATCAAACCTCTCAAATGGTTCTAATGTTAAAGATGTTGTACTTAATAACTGCTTTTTCATATGGCGAACCCTCTTTTAGTATTGAAAGGAGGAATCAATGAAAAAAAAAGAACTATAAGCCTTTTATGTAAAGAGTTCGCCACATAAAGACTTATAAAGAAATAAATCTACATTTCAAGAAAAAAATGACAAAAAGTAGAAATTAAAGCGAATTATCTATTTTTTGTACTGAAGTATATTTTAAATAGTATTGGGCTGTAATAGGATAGCAAATAGTGGCTTTTACCTTATGTTCCTTGTATTTTGGCTGTATATCAGCAAAGGTAACACTATGGGTTTTGGGATTATGGGATAAAACAATTCCTAGATATGCCTTATCTTTAGTTTTAATGTAGCAGGGATGGTTGATAAATTCAGAATTATTACAAGATGTGTCAGGATCATACCAATAAACCAAATCTCTTTCTAAATGATAGATAACCCTTGCATTTGTTTTTTGAATTTGATTGGGAACTATAACAAGGTGATCATCATCTTCGCTTGGTGGAATAACAATACCAGAATCATCAACATATCTAACGACTCTGTATTTAATAATGCTGTCATCTAGAACTTTAATTAAAGGTATTTTTAAAAAATTAGCATAGAGCTTTGCATGATCCACACTTATTTGTCTTTTGCTTGATAAATGCAAAGACACAGTTGATTTATCAATGCCTGTGCCTTTTGAAATAAGATCGTGGTTTTTAACTCTGGCAAGAATAACTTGTTTAATTAATGCCTCATTCATTTTCAATATCATACTAATTTTTCCTATTTAATCAAATTATTTCTAATAAAATCCATAATTTTCTATTTAGTTCTATTTCTATTATTTGTCAATTTATTTATTATATAAAATTAATATTGTATTAAATAAATATTTCTATTAAGAACATAGATAGAATGATTGTGTGTGAAAATTGTAAAAGACCATTGGAAAATACTTATTTTTTAACACCAAAGGAAAAGGATATTGTTAAATTTATCCAAAATTTTCAGCAAAATAACAAGAAAACGCCTAGTTATAGGGAAATAGGGGATCATACTAAAATAAAAAGTTCTTCAGGAGTTCATAGATACTTGCATAAACTACACAATAGAGGGGTTTTACACCTAGAAACAGCACAAAGAAGGGCAATAACTGTCTTAAAGGGGGTAGATTGACAGGATATATAAAAATTGACAGATCTATATTTACTCATCCTAGCGTAAATAAAACTAATAGGGAATTTTGTGAAATTACAGCTTGGATTTGGCTTCTTACCAATGCAAGTTTCAAAGATAGAATTTATAGATTATACGAGCAAGAAATAGAGCTAAAGAGAGGCCAATTATGTTGTTCTCTTACCTATATGGCTGAAGCTTGGAATTGGGAAACCTCAAAAGTTAGGTATTTTATAGACAAACTGCGACAAAATAACAGCATAACGAGTCACACACCGAACAACACACCGAACAACATACCAAATATCCTTACAATCTGCAATTATGACGAGTATCAGGACACACCGAATGGCACGCCGATAAGCACGCCGAACAGCACAAAACAGAATAAAGGAAAGAATCAATTAAAGAATAAACTATATAGGGATAGTTTTGAGATATTTTGGAAAGCTGTTGAGAGAAAAGTAGGTAGAGGACAATCAGAAAGAGCCTTTGATAAGTTGGCTGAGGAGTGGGTTAAAAAACCAGAAGAATTATCTCGCTTATACAACGAGCATTGTTCCTCAGCAAATGATATTCAATTTAGCCAACACCCTAGCACTTGGCTGAATGATAAGGGGTATCTTAATCAGGATATTCCTGCCACGCCTGAGAATAATCCAATAACAGATAATAGTCCTGCAAGATTAAAAATGTTTCAATCTGATAAAATTACGCCTTTTTTGATTACTTATGCTCAAAGATATGAGCAAGAAGTAAGACAAGCAGTAGAAAATAAGGATATTACGCCTCAAAGAGCAAAAGAATTAGGAGTTAATGTCTAAAAAACGAAAAAAAAAAAATAAAAAAGAGAAACAATATGTTTCTACTGATGTAAAAGATTTAGGATCTCAACAATTACTGCAAATTGATGGGAAACTGTACCGACTCCCTGACTTAAAAGAAATGGTCATGGGCCTTAAACACCTCTACTGCAAAATCAATTCAGTTTTAGAAAACTATTTTTTTAGAGGACAATTAGATCCTGCCAATGAAAAAAGAAATACCTTACGCTACCTCGCAGGGCAAAAACTTGAATATTTAGCTGTTTATTCTGGTAAATGCAAAAGTCCTACTATGAATTGGGAAAAACTAGGTGGTATGCCTATGGGAACTGAAATGTTTAATATCCAAAAATATGATGCAGAATTTGACTTTAAAGAAGCCATGAAATCAACAAAGAATTTTCAATCTCTTTTATGGGATGTGATTGTGGAAAATAGGCCCTGTGGAAGAGGAAAAAAGTTTGAAAATTTTAAAGAGGGATTAGATTTATTAGTAGATCATTTTGATTTAAAGTAGTATAAGAACAAAACCCTAGATTGTTGTCAGTTCTCGCTTTCATTGTCTAGGGTTTTTTGTTCTATAAATGTTCCCCTTGTGTAATATGCTCGTTATTTGATAGAAAACACTATGATCTATAAGTAGGTCAAAATTTCAACAGACATTTAAAAACTATGAAAACCACAGAAGAAAAGCTGTGGGTTCATGTCTTAACACGCAATTTGCTAGACAGCTTAGGAATGACAGATCCTCAAGTTGATGTTGCAAGTTGGCTTTTACAACAAAGGGCGAAAACTTGGATTAACAGTAATGATTTTATATATATTTGTGAGTTAATTGATTTGAACCCTGATTACGCAATACAAATATATGAAAAAGTTAAAAAAACAGCTAGACATTTTACACAAGATGAAAACCAAAGACATTTCATCACATATTTATCAAGATGATGATAATGTTTTGGTTCAGTTCTTTGTTATATACGATTGGGAAAACAAACCTTGTGTATTAATGAATTTTCAAGGATTTGACGATCAGACCTCAGCAGAAAAATTTATTGAAAATTTTAAGCAAGATAAACGCTACACTGATATAGATTTACATGGCCAAACAATCCACTAGTATTTCAGTACCAAAGAGGGCCAATAGACCGGCAAAATACAAGTCAAGTATTATGCAAAAGCTATTTGAATTAATCGCTGAGGGTAAAACAACAAGAGAATGTGTTAAAGAGTTAGATGTTTCTTGGCCAACTTTAAGAAAATGGCTAGAGGAAAAAAGTTTTCATCAACAATACCTCAAAGCAAGATCTGATTCAGTTTTATTTACAATAGATGATTTAGATACAATTCTAAAAGATGCTCACGAAAACGCTAGAAATAAAAGATTAACCATGACTGAGGTAAAATTAATAGAATTAATACAAAAAAATGTTCATTTTAGAAGTTCTAAATTAAATCCTCAAATTTTTGGTTCTGAAAAGCAAATGATGTCAATTCAAGACAGTAAAGGGAATGAATTTAAAGTAGAATGGCAAAAATAATTATTTAACATAATATTTTTTATCTTTCCAAAAAGGATTTTTTTTATCTTTTTTAATTAACATTTCTTTTCCATCTAATAACCAAACTCTATAACCATTACCTACATTTCTACCATAAACATATTGAACAGTAGTTTGAGATTCTTCTAATCCTCTATCTTTATGAAATTGATGTTTATAATATAAAGTATTTGGATATAAGTGATGATTTTTACCTACATAATCTCTTAAAGATGAAGCAAAAGAAATATAATCTTTTTTTTCTTTAATAAAAACACTATCACCAAATTTCATTTTTTCAAAAATTTCTACATATTTTTTTTTATGACTTGTATTATTAGGTCTTTGTAAGGGTATATTACTCTCAATTTTTAATTCACTCATTATTTATCTCCTCAAAATATCTAAATAAACCTCTGGTGTAAAACCCTCGCTCTCTATACATTCAATGAAGTCTTTTTCATTTAATTTTAAAGCATTATTAACATGATGTAAAAAATTTTTTTCTCTTTCATTTTTGTCAGGCATAAAACTATCATCTTTTTCCTCAAAATAATATTCGCACATAAATTTAATCCACTCACTTTTTGCTTTTAATAATTTTTTATTCATTATTTACCTCCTTTTAATAATTGAAATAATTTAGTAACTTTTAAAACTGTAATTTTTTCTTTAGCACTAGGTATATTCCAAAAACCCTCGTAATTTTTTTTAATATCGTCAACAGATTTACAACCATGAAATAAAACATTTTCTTTAATATCAATAGTTTCATCTCTTGTTTGTTCTCCATTAGTGGCCGTTACTACATATTTACTCATTATTTACTCGCTTTCATTTTAAAGTAGGCCAAAATTAAGACCTACTTTTATGTTTATTCATTTTATTGATTTTTGTTTTTTAGCTTTTTTTAATGTTTCTTCTTCATATTCTATGTATTTTTTAAAACTATCATTTAAAATATCTTTCATAGTATGAATACAAGCTCCACTTAAAGAAATTAAAAGTAAAAAATTACTGATACCATTAAAGGCTAATCCGAAATGGTTTTCTTCTTTAGTATTTTCAAATAATTCAGTTTGCTCTTTCCATAATTTATCGCAACTCTGACTATAAGTTAATTTTTTCTTCTTCATTGGTACTACTTTACCCATGACTATACCTCGCTTTCATATCCTCAAATTGTTGAGGGGTTAATACTCTTTTAGAACCATCTAAAAGAATAAAGATAAAATACGAATAGACCTTATTAGATTTAATAAGATCTACTCGCTTAATAGATTTAAAACAAAACATTAAATTAATTTAACAGATCTATAAATATAACCATTATCTAAAGTGATCTGTTTTTTTATACAAAAATTTCTATTGACTAATCTATTAATAACTTTTTTTGTAGATCTATCATTACTGTACCATTGATAGCCTCTATTATTAGTTAAAAATTCAATAAGTTTTTTATCTGTTTTTTTCATAAGCTAACCCAATAAGGAATATATAAACAAACAAAGTTAAAGAATAACAAGAATATAAAAAGATGAGTACTCATGCTGTAACCTCGCTTTTAGGTTCAAATCCTAAAATAATATTGGCCATAAAATCCCAATAATTATTTTCTACTTTTTCTATTAACTTCTTGCTAGGGTTAGGATCAATAGAACCTAGATTGATAGCTAGTTTAACTATATCATCATAATAATACTCAATATCTAAAGCTAAACCTTGTAACCATTCAGATACAGCTTTTAACTTGCCAACTCTAGCAACCATAAAACCATATTCAGAATTAAAACGATCAAATATATATTTAATCTTTTCTTCATCTGTTGTTAATGGTTCATCATTTAGGCCTGTTTCAATAGTGCCTAAAATATAATTTTTATAATTTTCTTTGTATTTAGTATGATGTAATTTCATATAATACCTCGCTTTCAAAATTTGTTATAAACTAGATAAAATGACAAAACAAGAAAAAAAAGCATAATAATAGAAAAAAAGGTATTTTAGGGATTGACTATATATATAGACATGATATTCATTATTTATAATTAATAATGAAAGTGAGAAAACATGGGTAGAGAAATAACAATTAAACAAGCATTAATAGAGTTTTATAACAAACCAATAGAAAAGATAACCAAGCAAGAAAAGGACAGCTTTTATTCTATGGTGTTTCCATGTTATAAAATGGATTTAAGCGAAAACGAAAAAAGCCAATTATCTAATATTTAACTAAATTAACATAAAACTAAAGAAAAGGGCCTTAATAGGCCTTTTTTTATGTTTGGGCCAAATCTAACCAAATATAAAAGAAATAACCTAAATTATTACTCAATTCTACTCAATAGCACTATAATAAGATAATATAGATATAAGAGAGCATAGAGAGAGATATACAGCTTTATTGTTGGTTTATATAGGTTTTGGATCTGCTTTATTGCATGGGATTGTAAAAAAGAAGAAATCTTTTAACAATTCTCTTAAAAGATTCTTTTTTTTATTATTTTTATTAAAAATAAAATAAAAACTAACATAAACTTAACACTTATTAAAATATTAAGGGAATATAACAATTAATTTACTATGATTTATAGTTATTGGTTCTAGTTTGAACCTAAACTGAAGATCTTGTTAGGGTATAACCCCATTCCCTTTAATAAATATATTTATACTACCCATTTCAACACAGGAGCAATCCTTTTAAGGTTTTAGTTTAGAACTTAAACTAGATCATCAATCCATAGGTGTAATATGAAGAAGAAAAAGGCTAAGGTGAATGTAAAGGTATTGGACTTCTCTGAGTTTGTGAACAAACTGAATGAGAGAACTGTCTTGCCTAAAAGTGCAGGTAATAATTTGGTTAAGAATACAGATGTCGCTAGTATGGTGGATCATCTGAAGGGGGAGAAAAAAAATGTTGAATGAACAAAATAGTAATCCCCTACAAACCTAGACCACTACAGCAGGAAGTACATGAAAGCCTAAGCAGGTTTAATGTCTTGGTCTGCCACAGGCGTTTTGGCAAAACAGTTTTGACAGTCAATGAACTGATCAAGAAATGCCTTCAATGCCCTCTGCCAAGACCTAGATATTATTACATAGCACCTACATATTCTATGGCGAAAAGGATCGCTTGGGATTATCTGAAATACTACACAAGTGTACTGCCGAACATGGATTACCATGAAACAGAGTTAAGGGCCGAATTGCCGAATAGTGGCAGAATACAGCTACTAGGGTGTGAACGACCTCAAACCCTGAAAGGCCTGTACATAGATGGAGTGGTTTTAGATGAGGTGGCACAAATGCCACCGAAGATGTGGACAGAAGTTATTAGACCTGCCCTGTCGGACAGGGAAGGATGGATGATTGCCATAGGCACTCCTCAAGGCCACAATGCTTTTTTTGACTTGTATAATCATGGAGTCCATAATGAGAAATGGTACACCAAATTATTCAAGGCAAGTGAAACAAAAGTTGTCAAGGAAGAAGAATTAACAGAGGCAAAAAAATTAATGCCTCCTGAAATTTATGAGAGTGAATATGAGTGTTCCTTTGAGAGTAATGCGATTGGCTCTATTTATGCTCTAGGCTTAAATAAGGCTGAAGAAGAAAAACGCATTACCAAAGTGCCTTATGATCCAACAATAAAAGTAAATACTTTTTGGGATTTGGGGATGCAGGACAAGACAGCGATTTGGTTTTGTCAGCAAAAGGGAACAGCTATTCATCTCATAGATTATTTTGAAGATAGTGGTGAATCACTAGAATATTACGCAAATGTATTAGATGACAAAAAGTATGTGTACGATACACACTATTTGCCACATGATGCCAATGTACGAGAAATAGGAACAGGTAAATCAAGGGTAGAAATAGCACAGTCTTTAGGTCTTGTTACAAGTATAGTTCCTAAGATGAGTATAGAGGATGGAATTAATGCTGTACGCATGACTTTAGCAAGATGCTATTTTGATTTTGAGAAAACAAAAGATGGATTGGATGCACTTCGTCAATACAGGTGGGCTGTAGATGACAAGGGCGTAGCCAAAAACAGACCAGAGCATAACTGGACTTCGCACAGTTCAGATGCTTTTCGTTATCTGTGTACTGGACTGCAAGAAACGAAAAACTGGAATACAGAAATTAAATATCCAAAATTAGGAATAGTATAGATGAAATTAACAAAAGACAGATTATTAGCATTAATCTCACAGGAGATCACAAACTCCATAGGGTTTTATGGTGGTAATCTAACCGAGCAACGCAGGAACGCCCTAAAGTATTATTTGGGTGAACCAATGGGAAACGAAGTAACAGGTCAATCCCAAGTTGTTTCACAAGATATGCTAGAGGTTGTAGAGAACATCTTGCCAAGCATGATGCGTGTCTTTACGCAAGGCGAAAAAATTGTACGCTTTGAGCCTACTGGCCCTGAGGATGTAGAATATGCCGAACAAGCAACTGATTTTATTAATCACATTTTTAATGTTGATAACAATGGGTATGCCCTATTGCATACTATGTTCAAGGATGCTTTAATATCCAAGAATGGATTTGTTAAATACTACTGGAAAACAACCAAAGAGCAGAAAAAAGAATATTACGAAAACTTAACTGAACCAGAATATCAAGCACTCCTAGCCGATCCTGAAATAGAAATTATTGAAGTTGAGGAAAAGGGAAAAGAACTGGATATTGATAATGCTGATTTTGATGAAATAGTTTTCAATGTACGAGTACGAAGAATTAAAGACTATGGAAGGGTAGTCATAGAGTCAGTTCCTCCTGAAACCATACTTGTAACCTCTACAGCAACCAATATTGAAGATTGCAACTTTATAGGCCAACGAGTATTTAAAACACGATCAGAACTTATCAATATGGGTTTTGATAAAAAAATTATTAACAGTCTGCCACCTGCCGATCAAGACCTCTATAACAACGAGGCTGTTACCAGAAGGTCGTATGATGATGCTGATATGCCACAAGAATATCAGAACATTGATCCTGCCCTAACAGTAGTGCAGGTAGTGGATTGCTATATGAGATGCGACTACGATAATGATGGCATTGCAGAATTACGCCACATTGTTGTAGGTGGAAATGGTGCAAATGCGTACCATATTTTAGAGAACGAGGAAATAGAGCAAATACCTTTTGCTATGGTATCCCCAGTTCCTATGCCTCATAGGTTCTATGGCTTGTCCATGTATGATTTAATCGGTGATATACAGCAAGTTAAAACCACATTACTTAGACAAATTTTAAACAATGCGTATTTGCAAAATAATTCACGCAACATTGTTGTAGATGGTCAGGCAAACATAGATGATCTCTTAACTTCAAGAGCAGGTGGAATTGTGAGGGTGAAATCGCCTAATGCAGTAACGCCATTGACAACGCCTAACTTCATGCAAGAAGGCTTGGCCATGATAGATAAGGTGGATCAAATTAGAGAAGCTAGATCTGGTGTAACAAAAATGCAAATGGGACTAGATCCTGATATTATTAACAAATCGCATACCACAGCAACATCAACAAATGTGATGATGAACGCAGGTACACAAAGAATAGAATTAATTGCTCGTAATTTTTCAGAAGGCATTAAACGATTATTTCAAGGCATACTAACTTTAGTCTGCAAACATCAAGAACAAGAACGCATCATACAACTAAGAGGAAAGTTTATATCCATGAACCCTAGAGAATGGGTTGATAGATATAATGCAACAGTACAAGTGGGTTTGGGAAGTGGCTCTCAAGATCAACGCTTAGAAGTTTTGGGGAGAGTTCTAGCTGTACAGGAAAAATTAATTGGTGCAGGGGGTATGGGTATTGTTGATCCACAGAAGATTTATAATACTTTATCAAAATATTTGGAAAACGCAGGGTATAAAAACGCTGATGAGTTTTTTAACAATCCTGCTACCAGTCCACCACCTCCACCTAGACCTCAACAGCCTGATCCTGCTATTGTGTTAGCACAGCAAGACTTGCAAAACAGAAAACAAAAAAATCAAGCTGAATTAGCACTTAAAGCTCAAAAGCAACAATCTGACGAAATACTTAAAAAACAAAAACTAGACTTGGATCAGCAAAAACTGGCAACTGATATTATTAAGGAAGAAGAAGGCAGAAAAATGGAAAAAGAAAAATTGGCAACAAAAATAATTGATTCAGCCATCATGACAGAGGGAAGAAGATAATGGTTTTTACTCCTTTCATGCAAGGCACAGATGCTCAATCAGTTATAAATAATTATTTAGGACAAAATGTTTCTGCAAGTACGCCTATGAGTCCAATGGATTTAAACCCACATGAGAGATTTCGCAATCCTTATTCCCCAGAAGGTTTCTATGCCAATGAAACAGATATGCACCCTGTTGAAGCCTATACACCACCAGTCATTGATAATGAGGGCATCCCTACTTGTGAGGCAGGATATGTCTATGATGAAATTCTAAAATCATGCGTTTTTGTCGGATATGGAGAATCTTCACAAGATAATGAAAGAGATGACAGGGAAGAAGAAGAACGAGATTATTTTTCCATAGAGGAAATGAAAAAATTAGGTGATTATGAGTTATTAAAATATCTTGATGATGGATGGCTCAAGGGTGATCCTTATCAAACAACCATAGGTGGAAAATGGATGCCTATGCAATTTTCACTACCTTTTGGAAAACAAAATGAAATGCGAAGGGATTTTATCATTCAAGAATTGCAAAACAGAGGTTATGACATGACAACTGATGATAAGGGTGAACCAACATTTAATTTAGGAAATACTTTAGGAATTATCAGTAATGCAGAATCAGCAAATTTAGGTGGAAATAGACTGGCAACAAATCAATTAAGCATTTTCACACCAGAAGAAATTAACTATCAAATCCAAGCAAAAAAAGAAGCAGATAAAGTTGTTCAACAAGGTGGCAATCCTTTTGCTAAAACCATGACTGAACAACAAATTATAGATGATGCAAAACAATCAGGTGGAACAGTAAATCCTTTTGAGGCAACAATGGTAGCTTCTAAAGCACCACCTAAAAAAACTAAATCAACTCCCTCTTCATATTATATGGGAGGACACCACTATTAATGGATAAAGAACAAGAAATAAAAAGAGGAAAAAGAGCCAAAGAAATATTAGAAGATGAAATATTTGTAGAGGCTATTCAAAGGATTCGTCAGGATTTAGAAAATCAATGGTTAAATTCTGATGTTAAAAATTCAGAACAACGAGAAAACATCTTCCTCATGAGAAGAATGGTAGAAGTTGTTGTGATGCAGTTGCAAAGTGTCATGGAAACAGGAAAACTTGCAAAACACGAAAATAAAAAATAGGAGATACAATGGCAGAACAACCAGTAATGGAATCTGCAACAGACAGTCCTGCAAAGGAAACTGTTGCACCAACGCCCAAGCCTTATAGAAATGAGAGAGAGGCAGTTAGCGACTTGAAGAACTTACTAAACTTAGAAGCCTCTAAGAATCAAGAAGCTAAAAGTGAACCATCAACAGATGTGAAAAGCGACTCGGAAACGAATAACGAAGATCCATTTGAAGATGCAGAACTTATAGATCAAGTTGAAGATGAAACACCTATAGAAACTAATCAGGAACTACACAAAATCAAGGTCGGAGATCAGGATTTGGAAGTCAGCCTAGATGAACTCAAGGATGGTTTTTATCGCCAACAAGATTACACTCGTAAAACCAAAGATCTTGCTGAAAACAGGAAGGCTGTTGATGAATTGAAAAATTCATTCACAAGGCAAAACGAGGAGGCAAAAATCAAGAGAGATCAATACGAAAAGCAATTACAAGTATTGGAAGAACACTTAAAAGCTAGTGATCCACAGGTAAATTTGGATAGACTGTACGAAGAAGATCCTGCTCAATATGTCAAAGCGAAAGCTGAGATAGATCGCAGGAAAGAAATGTTAGAGGCTACCCAACAAGAAAAGCAAAAAATTTATCTTGAAAAACAAAAAGAGCATGAAAAACAATATCAGGCTTATTTGGAAAGAGAGAGAAATTTACTTGCTGAAAAACTACCCATATACGCTGATAGTAAAAAAGGCCCTGAATTTGTTAAGAATATAACAAACTACGCTAGGGAAATCGGATATACCGACCAAGAAATATCAATGTTAGTAGATCATAAAGCAGTTATTATGTTAGCTAATGCGTATCGCTACGATAAGCTAAAAAAAGCTAATCTTAATAAAAAGAAAGTAACGACAACTCCAAAGGTTGTTAGTTCATCTAGTCCTAAGAGTTCTGATAATAGTGAAGTTGCTGATCGTGTGAAATCAAAAAAAGCAGTTCTTAGAAAAAGCGGAAAAATGCAAGATGCAGTTTCTGTTTTGAAAGAAATGTATTCTTAACATTAACTATAAAGGAGTAAAGTATTATGGCTCAGCCAACCAATACATTTGATACTTACGACAGCGTTAATGCTATGAGAGAAGATTTGTCTGATGTGATCTATAATATTTCACCGACAGAAACTCCTTTCATGAGCAACGCATCAAAAGGATCAGCGACAAATACTCTGCATCAATGGAATACTGATTCACTATCAGCAGTAGCAGTCAATGCTCAAGTTGAAGGTGATAATGTGGATGGAGATGCAATTAGTGATGTTTCACGCCTAACAAATTATACTCAAATCAGTTTGAAATCTGCGACTATTTCAGGAACAGATGATGCTGTAAAAAATGCAGGTTTTGGTGAGCAAATGGCTTACCAAATGGCAAAAATGGGTAAAGAGTTAAAGCGTGATATGGAACACGCTATGGTAGGACTTGAACAGGCAAAAGTGGCAGGTAATGCCTCTACTGCTCGTAAGTCTGCATCAGTAGGCACTTGGTATGGCCCAACAGCAATAGGCAACTATTCAAAAAATGGCTCACCTTCTGCTGAACCTGATGGAGATGGTTCAGAAGCTATAGCAGGTGGTACAAATCGTACCTACACCGAAGCATTATTAAAAGCAGGTCTTAAAGCCTCTTTTGATCTTGGTGGAAATCCTGATACTGTGTTAATGACTGCAAGTCATAAACAACTGGCATCAGCTTTCGCAGGTGTAGCGACTAAATACAAAGATGCTTCCGATAAAGTGTCAATCGGCACAACTGATATTTATGTATCAGATTTTGGCGAAGTAGCTTTCGTACCAGATCGTTTCCAAAACGCTAATAGAGTAGATTTATTGCAAATGGATATGTGGAGTGTGGACTTCCTTAGACCATTCCAATCATCTGATTTAAGTAAAACAGGTGATAGCAATAAGAAAATGATTCTAGCAGAGTGGACTTTAAAATCGTCTGCACCAAATGCTAGTTATGGAATATTTAACTTAACTGCATAATTTTTATGTAGCAAAGGATGAGGAGGGGAATAATCCCCTCCTTTTTAATTTAATTTTTTAGGAGAAACAAATGGGAGTTTTTAAACATAAAAAACATTCCTCAAAACTGTTCAAGATTGTAAAAAATTCACAACGAAGTGAACCAATGGTAACTTATGGTGGAAGAAAACAATCTAAAGAAATGGCAAGAGGAGAGAGAGTTTATAATCCTGCTTTAAAAAGACAGGAAGATCAGGGTTTAGCAGTTAAAGGCACAATAGACAGAATGATTGCAAAAGCTGTCGGCAAAGGTGCGTAGTGCCAATAAAAAAGTTTTCACTCAATGATAAAAATGATCCATCAGCAGTAAAAACAAATTTATACTATGATGATACAGAGAAAAAGATTCATATTGAAAACACGCAAGATGTTGAAGAAATTATTAAGGCAAACAAGGTAGCACAAAATGAAGGTGCATATAAATCAAAAGCCATGTCAGATTCCAAAGGGTATAGAGTGGCAAGACTGCCGAATATCGTTTTACATCAATTAGCGAAAAAAGGAATACTCTCAATTACAGGACAAGTTTTAGATAAACCAAGATTTTTTAAATGGTTAAATGACTCAGATAACAGACACTTTAGAATTTATACAGGAAATTTATAATGGCATTAACAACTTATGCTTTGTTGAAAACTACAATAGCAAACTATTTAAACAGGACAGATCTCACTTCATATTTAGGTGATTTCATTACGCTTACTGAAAGCAGGTTAAATAGAGAGTTGCGTGTCAGGGAAATGGTCAATGTTGATACCAGTACCACAACAGTATCAGGAACTCAATCCTATTCCCTGCCAACTGGTTTTTTAGAAGCAAGTGCAGTTATTTTCCAAGCTGATCCCTATAGAACATTACGCTTTATGGCGAATGGTGATTTTTATAGATTTTACAATTTAAGCAAAACTTCAGGACTCCCAACTTTTTTTACGATTGTAGGATCAAATGTTTTATTAGGTGTTGCACCTGATTCAGCCAAAACATTACAAATAGATTATTATAAAACTATCACCCCTCTATCTGATAGCAATACATCAAATGATATTTTAACCAATTATCCTGAGTTGTATTTATATGGTGCATTAGCAGAGTCATCACCTTTCCTAATGCAAGATGAACGATTAGATACTTGGGCGAGGTTATACAAAGAATCCTTAACTAACGCTAACTTATCTTCAGAGAAAGGATCAATTACATCTTCACCAATGCAGATGAGTACAACAGGAATAGTGTAACATGATTAAGTTTGGAGAATTACAAGCTGACTTACCTGCCTATCAAAACTCAGGAGCATTAAAAGCAGACAATGTTATTCCTTTAACAGAAGGATATAAAAGTCTAGCAGGGTTTCAGGCATTAAGCACAACAGGTTTAACTGGAAGTGCTGTAGGTTTATTTTCAGCTTTTCAAGCAGGTGGCGTAACTAACTATGCAGGTGATGCAACAAAATTGTATCAAATGAATAGTAGCCAAGAATTTATAGATAAGTCTAAAGCAGGTGGTTATAATAATTCTACCACAGAAGGTTCAAGAGATTATTGGGCCTTTACACAGTTTGGCACAAATATTATTGCAACAAATCACGCAGATAATATTCAAAAGTTTGACGAAGGAACTGATTCAGCTTTTTCTGATTTAGTTTCTATTAAGGCAAAATACATTACAGTTATTAATAACTTTGTGGTGGCAGGATATACAACTGAATCTAGCACAGGTTACAACCAACGAGTGAAATGGTCAGCCTTGAATGACAGTTCAGATTGGACTCCAAGCCAATCAACACAATCAGGCTATCAAGACATTGTAGGCCCTCATGGTAACTTAATGGGAATTGTGGGTGGAGAACAATCAGGCATAGTGATCTTTGAACGAGCAATCTATCGTATGTCCTATGTTGGAACGCCTTTGATATTCAGATTTGATAAAATTGCTGATAATGTGGGTGCATTTTGTGATAAGAGCATATCTTCTTTTGGTAATATGATTTTCTTCTTGGCACAAGATGGATTTTATATGCTGACAGGAGGCCAACAACTTGCTCCTATTGGTAATGGTAAAATAGATAACTTTTTCTTTGATGACATATCCTCTAATTTAGATGGCGTATGTTCAGCAATAGATCCAAATAATAGTATAGTTGTCTGGTCTTACAGAGGATCAGGAGCAACTTCTACTTCTAACATTAATAACAAATTAGTTATTTATAACTATGCTGTCAATAAATGGAGTACAGGTTCAGGATTAGAACTAGAATACATATCTAGTGCATCACAAGAAGCCTTTACAACATTGGAAAGTTTGGATGTGTTGGGTGATTTAGACAACTTGCCTAGATCCCTAGATTCCTACTATTATGGTGAGGGAATTGTTGGTTTGGCAGGTTTCAACGCTGATAATAAATTTGGAAAGTTTATTGCCACTTCCTTGTCAGCTACAGTTGATACAACTGAATTTGAAGGAGTAAAAGATAGACGATCTATCATTTTAAATTGCAGACCGATTGTAGATGGTTTGGGAAATACAACTGTTACAGTAACGCCTATTGCAAGAGCCTCACAGCTAGATAGTGTAAGCGTAGGCACAGCAGTTTCCACGCAAGATAATGGTGTGTGTCCTTTACGATCCAACAGCAGGTATCATAGAATGAGAGTATCGGTTACAGGAAATTTTACTACCATGTCAGGAGTAGCTGTAGAGGCAAGACCTGAAGGAAGAAGATAATGGCTAAAAAGAATTGGATTCCTAAAAATTTAAAAAAAGGTGCATTACGCAAAACAGCAAAACGCCTTAAATTAATTAAAGGAAAGGAAAAATTATCTGCTAAAGATCTTACTATTCTTGCAAAAAGAGCTAAAAAAACAGGCAATACTAAATTAGCAAGACGAGTAAGTTTAGCAAAAACTTTTCGTAAAATGAGAAAAAAGTAAATGGCTGACAATCAATTTCCCATTGTACCGATTTCCATACCAGATCATGACTTGCACTTACGATTAGTTTCAACAAGTTTAAATAGTACAATAGATGGCAAACTTAATAGCACAGGCTCAATAACTTTACGAGCAAGTCAAATAACTACAACTCTCACAGATGAGAGAATAGGTGGAAACTCTATTATACTATTTATGCCAACGACAGCTAATGCAAATACTGCAAAAGCGAATTTATATGTATCATCAAGGGGGGAAAAGACAGCAACGCTAACTCATGCGAGTTCAGCAAATACTGATCAAACATTTGGTTATCTGGTAATTGGGTGATTATTAAAGTTCCTCAAGAGGATTTACATATTATTTGGAATGAGGTTGAGCCTCTCATAAAAAAGGCTTTGGATGACACTTACACAGCTAGAGATATTTTAGATGGGTTAGTAAAAAATTCTTTTCAGCTTTTTATTAGTTGGGAAGATAAAGTGGAGAGTGCTGTTATTACAGAGGTAATACAGTATCCTCAAAAAAAAGTGTGTCGCTATTTCCTAGCAGGAGGGAGCAACATGAATAATTGGTTAGAACCAATACAACAAGAAATAGAAAAATTTGCAAAATACAACCAATGTGATGCGATAGAAGTCGCAGGTCGCAAAGGTTGGTTGCGTAAATTAAAAGGATATGAACAAAAAATATATTTAATGAGTAAAAAATTATGAGCAAAGGTAGCAATCCAAAAATGGTTACCACTTCTTCAAGTGCAGAACCATCAGAATTTATAAAGCCATACTATACACAGGCTATAGACACAGCACAGGATTTGTTTGAAGGAACTACGCCTAATTATTTTCCTAATGCAACTTATGTCGGTTTTGCACCTGAAACAGAAGCATCTTTAAATTTGGCAACAGCTAGAGCTTTGGCAGGTAATCCATTATTAAACCAAGCACAAACTCAAGCATCAAATATTTTATCAGGTCAATACTTAGATCCAACGACAAATCCTTATACACAAGCATTGTATAATAAAATGGCAGGTGATGTTACTTCCCAAGTAGAATCACAATTCAGCAAGGCAGGTAGATTTGGTTCAGGAGCAAATCAAGAAATATTGGCTCGTAGCTTAGGAGAACTAGCTACAGATGTTTATGGCGATCAATACAATAGAGAAAGAGAGTTAATGGCTAATACAATGGCTACTGCTCCTCAACTTGGTGCTATGGATTATGATGATATTCTTAAACTGCAACAAGTTGGATTAGAAAAAGAATCATTAGAACAAGCTAAACTCCAAGATGCTATTGCACGATATGACTATCAACAAACAAAACCTTATACAAAACTTGGTCAATATTTAGGTGCATTAGGTGCTAATGTTCCATCAACTACACTTGAAACAACTCCATACTTTAGAAATACAGCAGGTGGATTGTTACAAGGTGCAGGAATGGGAATGAATCTTGCAAGTGGTATGAACATGAATCCAATGTGGGGTGCTTTAGGTGGTGGCTTACTAGGAGGATTCTTTTAATGGCTAATTTTTTTAATCTTTTTCCTGATGTTCAAAAACAAGGATATTGGAATAGAAATTTACCAACTACAATAGGTGGTGGTTCTATAGGCCCTTATCAAAATAGACCTCTTAAAACTGGAAGTAATTTTGGTCGGTCAATACTAGATAATATTTATGGATTAAGTACAAGATCAGGTATTCAAGCAAATCCTCCAAGCCGATTTAGACCTAGTATGTTTAATGAAAGAAATCTAGGATTATTAAATGATTTGCCAAAAAAAAGAAATTTTACAAGAACAGGTGCATCTGCATTTGTAGATCCTAATATTAATGATCCAATGTTAAGAAATTATCCTGCATTGAGAAACATACCAGCACATTTAAGAAAATATGCAAAGATTGTAGATGGTCAAGTTGTATTTGAATTACCTGAAGAATTAGAAACACCTGAAACAAAAAGAACAGAAGGTTTTTCTTCTCTTGGCCAACAAATGGCAACTCAAGATCAATTTGGAAAAGGTATTTTAGCTAAACCAGAAATAAGAGGGTATTCCTCTCAGGGAGAAGAATTAGCCGATCAAGGTTTATTATCTCCATCAAAAAAAGAAGATAAAGATATTAAGCCTAAAATGACAATGAAAGGTCTTTTAGATAAAGCTGTTCAATTTGCAACTTCTGATTTTGGTAAAGATTTCTTTATGGGAATGGACACAGGTTATTCCAAAGATCCAAAAACATTAATGCAAACAATACAGCAAGGTTATGATTATGCAACGAAGAATGAATTAGCTAGAGAAAAATTAGATATTGAAAGAACTAAAGCTAATAAAATGGGTGGAGAACAAGGTTATCTTTATACTGTAACTGATCCAAACTCAGGTAATACTTATAATGCAACTTGGGATAAAAAATTAGGTAAAGCATTTGTAAATATTGATGGCAAAAGAGTTCCTTATGCTCCTGATATGTTTGGAGGAGATAAAACTGCACAAATTTCAACAGCAGGTAATATATCAAAATCTAATTTAACAGCTAACGCATTTTTTGATTTAAGAAATGATCTTAATACACAAGAAAATAGTCTTAGAAAAATGGCTGATTATCTTGAGGGCGTTCAAGATGTTCCTAGTGGAATGGAAAAATTAGCAGTTAAATTTGGAGCAACTATAAATAGTATTTTAGGTGATAATGATTTAACAATGGATCAATTAACTCAAAGAATTAATGAAGGTACTTTCCAATCATTAATAGGTGCTAACAGATTAGAAGTTGTTGGTGGTGGTGTTATGACAGAACAAGATGCTCTTAGAATTATAAGTGCATTAGGTGGAGATCCTGCTAATTTAACATCTAATCCTGAAGTTATTACAGCTTTAATTTCAAAAATATTTGCTGATAAATATAGATTATACCATGATAATTTAGAGTCATATAATATTGAAGTTGAGTCAGGTGGATTTTCTAAATACAAAAAAAGAGAACCAATAATTTTTAGTGAAAATCAATTATCAGCTATAGATCCAAATAAAGTCTTAGAACTTAATTTAGATAACATAGCTAATTTTAGTGAATCTCAATTAGGAAGAATTAAATTAGATGACTTAACTCCTAAACAATTAGAAGATTATGAAAAACGAATGAGAGAGTTAGGATTAATAGAATAATGGCTACTTTAGAAGAATTAAAAAAAGCACAAAAAAAATTACAAAAGAAAAACAAACCTTTAGAAGAAGTAGGCTATCTTGAAGGATTAATGCAATCAGGAGTTGGTCAAGGATTAATGTTTGGTTTTGGTGATGAGGCTAGAGCAAAAGTTCAATCTTGGAAAAAAGGAACTAAATACGAAGATGAATTACAAAAAGAAAGAGATAAATTAGCCTCATTTAGACAAACGAATCCATATTCAGCTTATGGTTCAGAAATTCTTGGATCTTTACCAACTGCAATCGCAGGTGGTGCAGGTCTTGCAGGATTAGGTATGAGAGGTGTTGCTAAAATTGGTGCTACTCAAGGAGCAATTTATGGAGCAGGTGTCGGAGAAGATGCTGAAAGCAGAACAAAAGGTGCTATTGGTGGTGCTGTTCTTGGTGGTGGCATTTCAAAAGTTGCTGATAAAATATTACCTAAAGCTACTGAACTTGCTAAAAAATTTCTAGCTAATGATATTCGTTTAACAGCAGGACAAACTGTTAAAGGAACAGGCTTTGGTTTTGGTGATTTAGCACATGGCTTAGAGCAATCTTCAACATCAATTCCAGGTGTCGGTGCATCTATTTCTTTAGCAAAGACTAGGGCTGTATCTGATTTCAATAAATACGCTATGTTAGAAGCTATTGATAGTATTTTAGATAAAAAAACAAAAAAAGCATTACAGGCAAAATTAAAAAATTTACATGGCACAGAAGCATTTGATGTTGTTGATGAATTAGTTACAGCACAATATAATAAAGTTTTACCTAAATTAAAATTACAAGGACAAGGGGTTTATCATTTTGAAGATAAAATAATTAAATCTATTGCTAATGCTGATGTAGATGATGTGGCAAAAGATATTCTTTTAAAAAGAATGGATACATTATTTAATAATAAAATTAAAATTAATAAAAGTGGTGAACGCTTTATATCAGGTAAAAATTTAAAAGTTTTAATGGAAGATTTATTTGATGAGGGAAGAAGTTTTAAAATTAAAGGTGGTACTGATAGATATACAGGAATGGCCTTTGATAAAATTAGAAAAGAACTTAAAACAATAATAGATCAATATAATCCTAAATCTGGTTTAAATGAAGTAAATTTAGCTTTTGGAAAACTTAAACCTATTGGAGAGGCTGTTTTAATGGCCTTTAATACTAAAGGTGTTTTTTCAGCAGGACAATTTTTACGAGCATTAAGAAAAGTTGATAGATCTGTAGGAAAAAGAATATCAAAAAAAGGTAAAAATCCTATGCTAGGTTTAGCTAGAGAGGGTGATGAATTACTTGGTGATTTTGTTCCTGATAGTGGTACTGCATCAAGACTTATTGCAGGTGCTTCAGCTATAAATCCTGAATTAATAAAACAATTAATAGTGCCAACTGGATTAGCACAATTAGCCTATGGATCATTATTAGGATTAGGAAGAAGGGCATTAACATATCCTAACCCTTTATTAAGAAATTTAGCACCAATAACAGGAGGATTACTTGGAGAAGAAACATATGACACAGGAAGTCAAGGAATTAATAAAGCAAGAAACGCATTACAAGCAAGGTTACAACAATGACAGTAAGTAATTATTCAACAACAGCAGTAAATAATACAGCCATTAATGGCGTAAATATTTCTGAGGGCATGAGTCCATCAGATGTAAACAACGCAATTAGGGAAGAATTAAAAGATGTCCGAACTGTTTGGAATGACAAAGAGTGGTTTCTACTTGGAAGTGGAGATCAAACTGTTACCTATACAAGGGCCTCAGCTACAAGCGTAACTGTTAATGCTGATGTTTCTACTACTTACCATGTAGGTCGTAGGGTAAAAATAACAGGATCAAATACTGGAACGATATATGGAAAGATAGCAACATCTTCTTATTCTTCACCAAATACTACTGTTACCTTTACCTTTGATAGTGGCACAATCAATTCGTCTGATACAACAGTTTCAGTTTATGTAGGATCTCCTTATACGAATCCTGCCATCCCTGTTGTTGATGAAGATAACATGGCTAGTAACTCAGCTATTATTCCACCTTCACAGCAATCAGTTAAAGCGTATGTTGATTCTCAAGTAACAGCTCAAGATTTAGATTTAGCAGGAGATACAGGAACAGGAGCAGTTGATTTAGACTCTCAATCCTTGACTTTCGCAGGAACAGGAATTGATACAACTGTTTCAGGTTATACTGTTACTCATGCCATAGACTCAACTGTTGCCACCCTTACTGGCTCTCAAACTTTAACAAATAAAACTTTAACAAGCCCTGTTATCAATACACCAACTGGTGATGTAGTAACAAAAACAGGATCACAAACTTTAACGAACAAAACAATTAATGCTTCTAACAATACATTATCAAATATTGCGAATAGTGCTTTATCTAACTCAAGTGTTTCGTATGGTGGAATTTCACTTAGTCTTGGTGGTACTGATGCAACTCCTGCATTTAATCTTGTTGATGCAACAGGCTATACAGCAGGAGCTATAACAGGAACAATAGGCAACTCTCAAGTTGGAACTGGAATTGATGCTACAAAATTAGCAGATGGAACTGTTACAAATGCAGAATTACAATATATTAATTCTCTTACTTCAAATGCTCAAACACAACTAGGAACTAAATTAACTGCCTCAAACAATCTAAGCGATATTGGTACTGCCTCAACTGCAAGAACTAATCTTGGTCTTGGAACGATTGCAACTCAAGCATCAAGTAATGTATCAGTAACAGGTGGATCAATAACTGGAATAGGTAGTCCTTCATCAAATTCTGATGTGGCTATAAAATCCTATGTAGATGATGCAGTAGCAGGACTTAGAACAAGAATTATTGCTGAATGTGCAACCACAGCTAATGTTAATTTAACGAATGGTTTAGAGGCAGGAGATTCTATTGATGGTGTAACCCTTGTCGCAGGAGATAGAGTTCTTGTTAAAGACCAGTCAACTGCAACTGAAAATGGTTTATATTTAGCAGTATCTTCAGGTTCAGCTTCAAGAGATCCTGAGCATGATACTATCGCAGAATTATCTGGTGGCATGATTGTTGTCAATCAAGGAACTGCAAATGATAATAAAATATTTCTTTGCACAACTGATTCAGATGGCTCAATCGGCTCAACTAACATTACTTATACTGTTGTAACCCCTTCAAATACAGGAACAGTTACAAGCATTGGTCTTGCTCAATCAGGATCAGAATTTACAATTTCAGGAAGTCCAGTAACATCTAGTGGAAATATTACTATTGATGTCAATAGGATTTCTGCAACAAAAATTGGTGGTGGAACTACAGTTAGTGATACCGAATATGGTTACTTGGCAAATGTGTCAAGCGACATACAAACTCAACTAGATGCCAAATCAGGAGCAGGTTTTGCTG
>VTLG01014036.1_pt1 | contig 30276 bp, 40 predicted proteins | sample 4694571 | NCBI WGS metagenome assembly VTLG01 (sample SAMN12604809, study PRJNA352737) | marine metagenome | biome: ENVO:00000447; feature: ENVO:00000209|ENVO:00000569|ENVO:01000036; material: ENVO:00002151; isolation source: viral sequences binned using virsorter ...
ATGCAGAAGAAAGAGACCACAGTAATAGCTTCAAGTCTCCGAACAAAGAATTATGTTCTTGATAGGCTCTACAAGGAAAGTCAGCAGTCAGATAGCGATGCATCTAGGGTAAGAGCATTAGAATTGCTGGGTAAGTCCGTTAGTTTGTTCTCGGATGTAGTAGAAACAAAAGAGACAAGACCCAGTGAAGAGATAGAGCAAGAGTTAGAGGAAAGAATAGAGCAGTTGTTGACTAAGCACTGATCACAACATCTTGTGTTTGGCTAAAAGGAACACCACCCTATTAAAAAGAAGAAGAATAACAACCCCCTACCCCCCTTGATCGTATCCGCACATGACTGACATATATACATAGTGATTTACACAAACGATTATCAGTTTTAATAGACCTGGTTAAGTAATTGCATTTTGCAAGCAGTGTATATTGTACCCCCCTACCCCCTATTTCCAGAGAATGGGTTAAGGTACCCTATAAGCCTCTAAATTATTTTTACGTTTTATATTGCTTTTTTATGTGAAGTAGTACAATATTGTATAATCTGTAGATAGATATACCTAGAATATACCAAACAAAAAGTATGTACCTACTATTGTTAGGTACCTACTACAGGTACTACATAAGTTTTTAATTAGTTAATACTTATTAGGTATATACTACATATTATGAATACACAGGTATTGAGTAAATTACAAAGTTTATCCGCAGAAGATAAACAAGAGTTAGTTTCTTTGTTGAGAGAACTAGAGAACTCTAAGAATAGAGAAGCTTGTGAGGCTAAGTTTCTCAAGTTCGTTAACTCAATGTGGTCTGCTTTCATTCACGGAAAACATCATGAGATTATGGCTGAGGCTTTTGAAAGGGTGGTCAATGGTGATTTGAAAAGGTTGATCATTAATATGCCTCCCAGACACACGAAGTCGGAGTTCGCTTCCTATCTTTTACCTGCATGGTTTCTAGGAAGATATCCCGACAAGAAGATTATCCAGACAGCCCATACAGCAGAACTTGCTGTCGGTTTTGGTAGAAAGGTAAGAAATTTAGTCAACAGTAAAGATTTCAAAAACTTATTCCCAAATATAAGTCTGCAGGCTGACAGTAAGGCTGCTGGGCGTTGGAACACAAACAAAGGCGGAGAATACTTCGCTATCGGTGTAGGTGGTGCAGTAACTGGTAAAGGTGCTGATCTACTTATCATCGATGATCCACATTCTGAACAGGAAGGTGCTTCCTCAGATGTGAATGTATTTAATAAAACTTATGAGTGGTACACATCAGGACCACGACAGCGTTTACAACCTAAAGGTTCAATTGTAGTAGTGATGACAAGATGGCATCAGCGTGACCTCACTGGTCAGTTAGTTGATGCTAGTATTAAACGAGGCGGTGCCGACCAATGGGAAGTAATTGAGCTTCCAGCTATATTACCTTCAGGTAATCCTCTTTGGTCAGAATTTTGGAAGCTTGAAGAGTTAGAAGCTTTAAAAGCAGAACTACCAACTTCTAAATGGATGGCTCAGTATCAGCAAGACCCTACAGCTGAAGAAGGAGCCATTGTTAAAAGAGAGTGGTGGAAAGAATGGGAAGAACGAGAACCTCCTCAATGTGAATTTATAATTCAATCTTGGGATACCGCATTCTTAAAAACTCAAAGAGCTGACTACTCTGCCTGTACTACTTGGGGTGTCTTTTATAGAGAAGATGAAAGCAGTGGTTTAACTACACCCCAAATTATTTTGCTCGATGCACATAAAGAAAGATTAGAGTTTCCTGAATTAAAGAAACGTGCTTTAGAGAGTTACAAGTCATATAAGCCAGATGCTTTTATTATTGAGGCAAAAGCTGCTGGTATGCCATTAATATTTGAATTGAGGCAAATGGGTATTCCCGTACAAGAGTACACTCCTAGTAGAGGTAACGATAAGATATCAAGAGTTAATGCGGTATCTGATCTGTTTTCTTCAGGAGTTGTTTGGGCACCTCAGACAAGATGGGCAGAAGAAGTTATAGAAGAGTTTGCGTCTTTTCCAAATGCGGAACATGACGATTTAGTTGATAGCAGCACGCAAGCTTTGTTAAGATTTAGACAGGGTGGATTTGTACCTTTACGTTCTGATGAAGAAGATGAACCATTAGAACATAATAAAACAGCAGATTATTATTAGGAGATTTAATTGGCAATTGAAAGAACACCAGCTACACCAGTAGAAGGTTTAATAGAACAAGAACCGCAGACAGATGATATAAGTATTGCAATAGAGAATCCTGAATCAGTAGCAATTGAAACTGATGATGGTGGCATGATTATAGACTTTGACCCACAAGAAGATAAACCAGATGCTGAATTTGACAGCAATCTGGCAGAGATTATTGATCAGCAAGATTTAGAGAAGATGGGTTCTGATTTAATATCTGCCTACAACATGGATAAAGATTCTCGTAAAGAGTGGGAAGAAACTTATACCAAAGGATTAGATCAGCTAGGTTTAAAGATAGAAGAAAGAACACAGCCTTGGAATGGAGCTTGTGGTGTGTTTCACCCAATGCTAAGTGAAGCAGTTATTAGATTTCAGTCGCAAGCAATATCAGAAATATTTCCAGCACAAGGACCAGTAAAGACAAAGATAGTTGGCAAGATGACCAGCGACAAAGAGAAACAATCTCAAAGAGTACAAGACTATATGAATTATCTTTTAACTCATGAGATGTCTGAATACAGAACAGAAACAGAAAAGCTATTGTTCTCTTTACCTCTAGCAGGTTCTGCTTTTAGAAAGGTTTACTATGACCCTAGTCTAGATAGACCAAGCGGAATCTTTGTACCATCAGAAGATGTAGTAGTTAACTATGGTGCTAGTGACTTAGAGACTTGTGAGAGAGCCACTCATGTAATGCGTAAATCTTTTAATGAGATACGTAAGATGCAAGTAAGTGGTTTCTATAGAGACATAGAATTACAAGACGCACCTAATAGTTTTTCAGATATAAGAGAAAAGTACGATGAGCTGAGTGGTGAAAGCGAACAAGATAAATTTGATCAAAGGCATACTCTATTAGAGATGCAAGTTAATTTAGATTTGCCAGGTTTTGAAGATGTTAAAGATGGCGAGCCTACAGGGATTCAGTTACCTTATGTTGTAACCTTAGATTTTCCTAGTGGCACGATTCTAAGCATTCGCAGAAACTATTACGAAGATGATCCACAAAAGAAAAGAAGATCACACTTTGTCCACTATCAGTATTTACCAGGCATAGGATTTTATGGTTTTGGTTTGATTCATATGATAGGTGGATTAGCAAAATCAGCTACAAGTTTATTAAGACAGTTAGTAGATGCAGGTACATTATCTAATCTTCCTGGTGGGTTAAAAGCCAGAGGTCTTAGAATCAAAGGTGATGATACCCCAATCATGCCAGGAGAGTTTAGGGATGTAGATGTTCCAGGTGGTGCTATTAGAGATAATATAACCTTCCTGCCCTATAAAGAACCTTCCCCAACTCTTTATCAGCTATTACAAAACATAGTGGAAGAGGGAAGAAGGTTTGCTAGTATTTCTGACATGAAGGTAAGTGACATGAATAGTCAGGCACCAGTTGGAACAACTCTAGCTTTATTAGAAAGAAACATGAAAGTGATGAGTGCAGTGCAAGCAAGACTACACGCATCTATGAAAAAAGAATTTGATATCTTGGTAAATATTATTCAAGACTTTGGTAATCCAAGTTATCCATATGACACAGGAGAAGAGGAACAAATTAAATCATCTGACTTTGATTCAAGGATAGATGTGATTCCAGTGTCTGATCCTAATGCTGCAACTATGGCACAAAGGATTATGCAGTATCAAGCTGCTATGCAATTAGCACAGGCTTCACCTGAAATGTACAATATGCAAGAACTGCATAGACAAATGTTAGAAGTATTAGGTATTCCTGATGTTGATAATATAATTCCTGAAGAAGGAGAAGTGATGCCAGTTGATCCTGTTAGTGCTGTACAGAACTTAATTAATAATATTCCTGTAAAAGCATTTGAGTTCCAAGATCACGATGCACATATACAAACTGTTGCAGCAGCACAAGACAATCCAGAGATTATGGGATTACTAGAACAGTCTCCTACAGGACCAGCGATTATGGCAGCAGCATCTTCATACGTTAATGATCATTTAACAATGAAGTTTAGAGATCAAGTACAAGAAGAACTTGGTATAGAGTTACCACCATTAGGTGAACCTTTACCAGCAGATGTAGAGAAACGTATATCTGATCTAGTTGCAGAAGCTGCAGGAAGAGTAACTGAAAAAGCTAGAATGCAAGCAGAACAGCAAAGAATAGCTGAACAACAACAAGACCCTCTTATCATGATGAAAGAAAGAGAAGTTGCAGCTAAAGAAGCTGAGGTGCAAAGAAAAGCTATGGGTGATCAAGCAAGATTTACTCTAGCTGCACAGAAGCAACAAGCTCAACAGGTTCTTGAACAAGAAAAAATTGAAGTTGAAAAAGATAAGCTATCAGTTGAAACACAAATAGCTGGTATGGAAGTAGGACAAAAAATTGCTAGCGATATGCTAGATGAAGAGAAAGAAAGCAAAAAGCAAGCAAAAGAAGATTTTAAATTAGGTCTTGACATGGCTAAGGATATAGTTAAAGATATCAATTAGTATGTCAAATGATATCAATGAGCAATCACTTTCTGAGTGGTTAAAGGTTAGAATCAGAGATGTCATGAACGAACACGCAGATCATGTTGCGACAGGTAGTATAAAAGATTACCCAGAGTACAAAAGAATCTGCGGCATAATAGAGGGCTTGGCTCTCGCAGAACGTGAGATGTTGGACTGGATAGAACAACATACACGGGAAATATAGGAACTCAACTCCTTAAGTTGTGCAAATATGAGTAAAGAAAAAGTAAAGAAACCTAAAAACTTTAAAGAGCCGAAGGTTGATGAAAAAGCTAAAAGTCAGTTACCTGACCCACAAGGCTGGAAAATTCTAGTAGCTATGCCACAAGCAGAAGAAAAAACTGATGGTGGTATTCTTAAAGCGAATCAAACAATTAAAGACGAAGAGGTAAGCAACATATGTGGATATGTTCTTAAGCTTGGTCCTGATTCTTATAAAGACGCAAATAGATTTACTAAGCCTTGGTGTAAAGTAGGTGATTGGGTAATATTTAGAGCTTATTCAGGTACTCGCATGAAAATGTATGGACAAGAGTTTCGTTTAATAAACGATGATACTGTGGAAGCAGTAGTTGAAGACCCAACAGGAGTAGTAAGAGCATGAGTGATCAACAAGTAGAAACCTCTATAGAAACTTCATATGAAGCAGATGCTGAAGGTAATATAAAACCTCAGTCAATGGAAGATAAATTTTTTGGTGTAAAAACACAAATTACAAAAGAAGATAGTAAAGATTCAGATGATCTTGCTGTTGAAGTAGTTAGTGATGTTCCTGAAGAAGACAGAAGGGCACCAAAACAAGAAACTAAAGATGAGCCTGTAGATAGTGATGTTATTGATAAAGAAATAGCAGACACTAGCAAAAGAGCAGGTGATCGTATTAATCAAATTAAATACGAGTATCACGAAGAACGCAGAGCAAAAGAAGCAGCTAAGAGAGAATCATCCGAAGCAGTCAATAGATTAAAAACTGTTATGGCTGAAAACCAAAGATTATCTCAATTAGTAAATACAGGTGGTCAAGCTCTTAATCAACACGCTGTAGCTAATGCTCAGTTTGCTAAAGTAAGTGCACAAGAAAAGTTTAAGAAAGCTTATGATGAGGGTGATGCAGATGCAATGGCATTAGCTCAAGAAGAATTATCTAAAGCAACATTAGCTGAACAACAAGCACCTGGATATGCTAGAGCAATGCAAGCACAAGCAGCACAAGCAGTACAAGCTCAACCGCAAATTCCAGAACCAGACCCAGCAATGAAAGCATGGGCAGGTAAGAATCCTTGGTTTATGGGTAGTGAACCTGTACACAGAGAGATGACATCTTTTGCAATGTATGTCGATCAAAAGTTGCAAGCAGAAGGTGTTGATCCAGTAGGACAAGCAGAACAATATTATGGCAAAGTAGACGAAGCCATGAAAGAACAATTTCCAAGTTTTTTTGGTGTACCTCAACAAGCGGAAGCTGGAGGAGAGGTACAGATAGAAGAAGAAAAACGACAACCATCGAATGTCGTAGCTCCCGCAACGAGGAACAGTGGAGCTAATAAGAATCCTCGCAATGTACGTTTGACGCAGACGCAAGTAAAACTAGCACGTTCACTTGGTATAACGCCTGCTCAATACGCAAAACAATTACTTAAGGAGACATAATGTCAGAAGAAGTTAAAATTAATCAAGAAGCTGTAGTAGACAATGTTGAAGCAGTGGAACCAGTGCGTACCCCTAGGGGTTCAGAAGACCGAGAGGTTCACCAACGTGTAGAAAGTTGGGAAAACCCCTCCAATTTACCAAGTCCTGATCCACAACCAGGCTGGGTTTTTAGATGGATACGAACAAGTTTATTAGGTAATACTGATAATCCTAATGTATCTAAAAAATTTAGAGAAGGTTGGCAACCATGCAGAGCAGAAGATCATCCAGAATTACATATTCATATGATGGACTACAAATCTGAGTGGGCGGAAAAAGGAAATTTAGAAATTGGTGGGCAGTTACTATGTAAGATGCCAAAAGAGAAAGCGGAAGCTAGAGATGCCTATTTTAAAAATGTGGCAAAAAATCAGATGGAATCTGTAGATAACGTATATTTTAAGGATCAAGATTCTAGAATGGCTACCAAACAAGTTTTTGAAAGAAAGTCTAAAACTACCTTTGGTAAAGATTCTTAGTCTTGTTAGATTAACAATTTTTATTTAACAGAAGGAGGAAGCTATGGCTTCATCAGCAGCTCCTATGGGAGCTAGACCTGTTGGATCATTAGTATCATGTGCATACAATGCAAAAATTAGTCATTATAAGATTAAGAATGCATACGGCACAGCCATATTTTATGGTGACTTTGTAAAGTGGGGGGATGACAATCCAAACACTACAATACAAAAAGATACTGGAACTACTGCTTGTACACCTATTGGTGTATTCTTAGGATGTTCTTATACTGACCCAACATCAGGTCAATTCGTAAATAACAATCAATTCCCAGCATCACTTGCTGCGGATGATATTGTTGCATATGTTGCTTCAGACCCATTTGTTGTAATGCAAATGCAATCAGACGAATCACTTAACCAAGATGATATTGGTAAGAATGTCGCTGTTGTGCAAACCGCAGGATCAACTTCAATAGGTGTGAGCAAAAACGCAGTAGACGGCAGTACAGCAGCTACTACTAATACACTACCTTTAAAGATTATTGACTTTGTCGATGGTCCAGATAGTGCAATTGGTGATAGTTACACTGACGTATTAGTGATGTTCAATGTTGGACATCAATATTTAAACACAACAGGTATAGGTTAATAGGAGAATATCATGGCAGCTATTTCAAGAGCTAACGAATTAAAACAACTCCTACCAGGACTTAATGCCCTGTTTGGAGATGAGTATAATAACTACGAGAATGAGCATGAAATGATTTATGAGAGTGAAAACTCAGACAGATCATTTGAAGAAGAACTAAAACTTTCAGGTTTTGGTGCTGCTCCAGTTAAAGATGAAGGTGCTTCAGTATCTTATGATGTTGCACAAGAATCTTTTGTAGCTCGTTATACACACGAAACTATTGCTTTAGGCTTTAGTATCACAGAAGAAGCTATGGAGGATAACCTCTATGTTTCACTATCTGCTAGATACACAAAAGCTTTAGCAAGAGCTATGGCTTACACAAAGCAAGTCAAATCAGCTTATCCGTTAAACAACGGCTTCAGTAATTCATTCCAGTCTGGAGATGGGGTAAACCTATTTACAGCAGATGGTGATGGTGTTACTGGAGGTGATGGACACCCATTGGTTAATGGCGGTAAGAACTCTAACAGACCATCCACAGGTGCTGACCTGAATGAAACATCTTTAGAAGATGGAGTAATTCAAATTGGTAAGTGGACGGATGAAAGAGGTCTTAAGATCGCAGCTAGACCAAAGAAACTTATTGTTCCATCTGATCTTCAGTTTGTTGCAACTCGCTTATTAGAGAGTGAATACAAGCCAAGTTCTGCTGATAACGATGTCAATGCAATCAGAAACAATGGTGTTATACCAGAAGGCTATGCAGTTAATCATTATTTAACTGATACTAATGCTTTCTTCTTAACAACAGATGTGCCTGATGGCATGAAGCATTTTGTTAGAGCACCTATGGTGACTAGCATGGACGGAGACTTTGATACTGGAAACGTAAGATACAAAGCTAGAGAAAGATATTCATTTGGAGTATCTGATCCGCTAGGTATCTGGGGTTCACCAGGTTCAAGCTAAAATTTGTAGGGGAGCTTTTGCTCCCCTCTTTTTATATCTAGGGATTTATTAATTTGTTTATCAACTGCCCTAGCAGACAAGCCAAGATGATAAACTTTTTCCGCAGGAGGAAATATGGCGAATACGACTTTTAATGGACCAGTAAGGTCCGAAGGAGGTTTTGAACAAATCTCCATAAACTCAAGTACAGGAGCAGTAACTACAAATTTAGATGTAGACAGCAGTGGTAATATAGTTACCTCTGGTTCCGTACTTCATTATGATAATATTGTTGACGTTACTGCAGCAACGTATAGTGTTACAGCAGCACAGTCTGGTTCTGTTTTTACTTTAAATAGAGCAGCAGGTATTGTGGTTACACTACCAACTGCAGCAGCAGGTCTACAATATACATTTATAGTAGGCACTACATTTACAGGTGCAGGACAAATAAACACACAAAATACGAGTGACTTATATTCAGGCTTTGCCCAGATATTTGATCCAGCAACAGCAGGTGATACAAACACTTTTATTCCTGATGCTAGTGATGACGATACTATTGATTTAGGTTCAGCAGCACAAGGTTGGGCAGTTGGTGGAATTATTCGACTAAAAGCAACAACAGCTGCAGTTTGGCATTGTGAAGCGTTTCTTCATGGTGATGGAACTTTAGCTACTCCATTTGAGTAAGGAGTAAATTATGGCTGATGCAGTAACTTCACAAACCATTATTGATGGTGAAAGAAACTGTGTTATGAAGTTTACCAATGTCAGTGATGGCACTGGCGAATCCGCAGTAGCTAAGGTAGATGTTTCTGCCTTAGCAGCTAACGCAGCAGGTGTATCCTGTTCAGAAGTTAGAGTAATGCGTATAAGCCATGCCATTGTTGGTATGTCTGTTCAAGTGTTTTTAGATGCTTCATCTAATGTTCTTTTAATGGAACTAGCTGAAAGCAGCAATGGACACATGGACTTCAGAGATTTTGGAGGACTTCCAAATAACGCAGGTAGTGGTAAAACAGGAGATGTTCTGTTTACTACTAAAGGTCATTCAAGCGGAGACACTTATTCTATTGTTTTAGAAATGGTTAAAGTGTATTCTGATTAAGGAGAGCAATATGAAATATTTTATTTCAGAAAATGGTAATTTCCCAGCACAATACTTTGTATTGGCAGAAGGAGATGATGGTATTCTAAGACCTGTTTTTGGTCCTGATCCTGATCTAGAGGATGCTCAACGTAAACACGCTGAGTTATCTGGTTCAGAGAAAAGAGCTAGAGACAGTAAAGGTCACTATAAAGCAGATGATCTATCTACTCCAGATATAAATGAAGCTTATGTTTCAGGGAAAGCTCCTGCTAAAAAGCGTGGAAGACCAAAAAAGAAAGGATAATAATTAACAAAGATACAGTGCTTAACCTTTAAGTTTTATTATTTATAGGTTAAGTTTCTGTTCTTTACAACAAAGATAAGGATAAATTATGAAATACGGAAACAAGAAAAAGAAAATGGCAGTAGGCGGTGTAGGCAAAGTAAAAAAAATGCGTGCAGGCGGACGTATTGGTACTCCAATTCGAGGGGGAAGTGACTATATGCCAAAACCTCCTAGATTAATAGGTAGACCAGTACCACGAAAACGACCAATTGGACCTAAAGTACCTATGAAAAAGGATGCTGAAGGTAGAAGAGGAATGGAAGGTGGCGGAGTTGTTTCTTTCCAAGATGACATTAAAAAAAGATTTGGGTAATTTAATAATTACGCATAATGTCTAGAGCCAAAAGAGAAAGACCTATACCTAAAACTACAAAAGGTAAAGGTGCTAACTACCGACCTACTAAGTCTGGTGCTGGTATGACTGCTAAAGGAGTGCGTGCATATCGCAAAGCAAATCCTGGATCAAAGTTAAAAACAGCAGTAACAGGCAAAGTAAAGAAAGGTAGTAAGGCTGCAAAACGCAGAAAGTCTTATTGTGCTAGGTCTTTAGGACAGCTGAAAAGAAGTTCAGCTAAAACTAGAAATGATCCTAACTCAAGAATAAGACAGGCTCGTAGAAGATGGAAATGTTAATTAGAGGTAAATATGGCAACAAGCGGTACAACAACATTTAATCTAGATTTATCAGATATCATGGAAGAAGCATATGAACTATGCGGTCTTACTATGCGTTCTGGTTATGATTATAGAACTGCAAGACGTGCTTTAAATCTTATATTTTTAGAATGGCAAAACAAAGGCTTAAACCTTTGGAAGATAGAACAAGCAACTCAAGCTTTAACTGCAGGCACTAGCAGCTATGCTGCAGAAACTTCTGCGTTAGAAATAGTTGATGCTTTTATACGAACAGATTCTGGAGATACTGATAAACAGTTTGATCAACAACTTACTAGAATATCTAGAACACAGTACAACCATCAAGCAAAGAAACTGTCTAAGTCAAAACCTACACAGTTTTATGCTGATAAAGGTACTGGTGGTATTAATATAGTTTTATGGTCAACACCTGATGATGCACAAACATATACTTTAGTTTATGACTACATAAAAAGAATTGAAGATGCAGGTAGTGTTGCAAGTAATAATGCAGATGTACCAGCAAGATATCTTCCATGCTTAACTTATGCACTAGCATATAATATAGCCTGTAAAGAACCTGAAGCTCAGAATAGAGTTAACATGATTAGGCAAAGATATATGGAGCTATGGGATGAAGTTTCTGATGCTGATAGAGAAAGAGCAGCAGTAAAGTTTGTACCTGGTGGAAGTGTTTATTAAAAATGTCTTATGCAGTAGGTTCAAAAGCACTAGGTATATGTGATAGATGTGGTTTTTCATATAAGCTTAATGAGCTTAAGTATGAAGTAGAAAACGAAACTAGAAATGGATTAAGAGTTTGTAGTAATTGTTTTGATCCAGATCAACCACAATATCAAGTAGGCAAACTAAATACCTCTGATTCACAAGCATTATTTAATGCAAGACCAGATAGCGGAGAAAAAGATTCAACTGTTTACTTTGGCTTTGATCCTGTTAATAGCAGTGGCATAGTCTTAAGAGGCAATATAGGAGATGTAAAAATTACAATAGGATGACATACTCAGAATTAAAAAGTTTAATACAAGATTATTTACAAAATACAGAAGCTACTTTTGTAGCAGACTTGCCTACAATAATTAAGCAAGCAGAAACAAGAATACTTAAAACAGTTAAGCTTCCTGTGTTTAGAAAAAATGTTACAGGAAATTTAACATCAGGTAATCAATATCTAGCAACACCAACAGATTTTCTAGATAACTTTTCTTTAAGTATTACAAACTCTAGTTCACAAGAGTTTCTTTTATTTAAAGATGTTAATTTTGTAAGAGAGGCTTATCCAAATGCTTCTACTACAGGAGTACCAAAGCATTATGCTTTGTTTGATAATACATCTTTTATTGTTGGACCAACACCAGGTTCTGGTTATACAGTAGAGTTACATTATTTCTATCAACCAGATTCACTAACAGCTGGTTCTGATTCAGGAACTACATGGTTGTCTACTAATGCTGAGAATGCATTGTTGTATGGATGCTTAGTAGAAGCTTACACCTACATGAAAGGAGAGCCTGATCTTATGGCAACCTACGAAAAAAGATATGATCAAGCTTTAGCTAGATTAAAAACTTTAGGAGAGGGTGATAATAAAGTAGATTCATATAGAGATGATAGTCAAAGAATAGGTAGAAGCTAATGTTAAATGCAGAAATAAAACCAGAAATAGGTACAGTTGATGTAAAGACAACACAGAATAAAGGTCTTAGTCCTGAATATTGGACTGAAAGAATAGTAGAGAGACTTATAGCAATAAGCGATAATGCTGATCCAATGGTGCAAGCACAAGCTAAAGCTTTTAAATCATCTATAGAAAATTTAATTTTACTTTATATAAAACAAGCTATATTAAGCGACAGAGCTACTGTAGCTGGTTTATTAGAGAAACAAGGTCATAAGGATATGGCTGATATTGTAAGGAGAATATAATGGCGATAACGCAAGCAATGTGCACATCTTTTAAACAAGAATTATTAGAAGCTGTACACAATTTTAAAAACTCAGGTGGCAGCACTTTTAATCTAGCACTTTATACAAGTTCAGCTAGTCTTGGTGCTTCTACAACTGCGTACACTACTTCTAACGAAGTATCTGGTACAAACTATACTGCTAAAGGAGCATCTCTAACTAGAGTTGATCCTTCTACATCAGGAACAACTGCACTTACAGATTTTGCAGATTTGACTTTTTCAAATGCTACTGTAACTGCAAGAGGAGCTATGATCTTTAATGATTCAGCTTCTGGTGATCCAGCTGTTTGTATTTTAGATTTCGGAGGAGATAAAACATCTACTGCTGGAGATTTTACAATTCAATTTCCTACAGCTGATGCTTCAAATGCTATTATTAGAATAGCGTAAAATGGCAAACGTAACAGGTTGGGGTCGAGGTACCTGGGGTCAATTAACCTTTGGCGAACCTATACCTGTTGAAGTTACTGGAGTTGTAGGAACAACTGCACTCGGTAGCGAAACAGTTTCTGCAGCAGCAGATGTAAGTGTAACTGGTGTATCAGCTACAAGTGCATTAGGCTCAGAAACAATAACAGCAGATGCTAATATTTCTGCGACAGGAATTGCTGGAACTTCTGCACTAGGAAGCGAAACAGTAGCAGCAGATGCTAATACATCTGCAACTGGTTTTGGTCTTACTTCTGCATTAGGTAATGCAATGACTATGGGAGCAGCTGTAACAGGAGTTACAGGCTCTGCCTCAGTAGGAACACTTGGTGATGAATCAGTTTCCGCAGCAGCTAATGTATCAGTTACAGGATTAGCAGGAACTTCTGCATTAGGAAGTATAAGTTTATCTACTAATAATGTTTTAGAAGTTACAGGATTTGATGCAACAAGTAGCTTAGGAAGTATAACTGTTGTAGCTAAAGCAGTTACTATTCCAACAGGAGTATTTGCTACTGGAGAAATAGAAGGAGTAAATGTTTGGGGATTAGTCGATGATTCACAAACACCTAGCTATTCAAGTATATCGACAACACAAACACCAAACTATAGTAATATAAATACATCTCAAGATGCTAACTATCAAGAGGTGGCGTAAAAAAGGATAATTTATGGCAACATATGTAAATGATTTAAGACTTAAAGAAATTGCAACAGGTGACGAAAGCGGTACCTGGGGTACTTCTACGAATACCAATTTAGAATTAATTGCAGAAGCTTTTAGTTATGGCACAGAAGCTATAACTACAAATGCTGATACTCACACAACAACAATAGCAGATGGATCAACTGATCCAGGTCGTTCATTGTATTTAAAATATACAGGTACACTTGATAGTGCTTGTACGATAACTATTGGACCAAACACTGTTTCTAAGGTTTGGCTAATAGAAAATGCTACATCAGGATCACAAAATATAATTATATCTCAAGGCTCAGGAGCTAATGTCACTATACCAGCAGGTCATGTAAAAGCTGTATATTCTGACGGAGCTGGCTCTGGTGCAGCTATGACAGATGCATTTACAGATTTAAATGTAGCAGGTGATTTTTTTGTTGGTGACGATTTAACTTTATTATCTGATGCCTCAGTATTAGGTTTTGGTACAGATACAGATACCACTCTTACACACGTTGCTGATACAGGTTTACTATTAAATAGCACAAGACAATTACAGTTTGGTGATTCAGGCACATACATACATCAATCAGCAGACGGAGTATTAGATTTAGTTTCTGATACTGAAATAGAAATAAACGCTACAACCATAGACATGAATGGTGCTGTTGATATATCAGGAACAGTAACTGCTACAGGTACATCAGTTTTTGCAAGTCTTGATATATCTGGAGATATAGACGTAGACGGAACAACAAACCTTGATGTGGTCGATATAGACGGAGCTGTAGATATGGCTTCAACTCTACAAGTAGATGGAGCTATTACAGGATCAAGCACAATCAATGGTGTCGGCATATCCTCAAACATAACTAACTTTAGTAACAGTATTCTAATAAGTAATGACGCAGGCACAGGAACATTATCTACAGCTTCTTATAACACAGGTTTAGGTTGGGAAGTTTTTGATGACCTAACATCTGGAGACCATAACACAGCATTGGGCTATCATGCAGGAACTAAACTTACAGCTGGTCTTGAAAATACTATTATAGGTAGCCAAGCAGGTGATGCTTTAACAGATGGTGACTACAATGTAGCTGTAGGTAAGTCAGCGTTAGGAGCAATAACAGGTTCTAATAACAACACAGCTGTAGGACACAATGCTTTAGTAGCTAATACTACAGGTTCTTCTCATGTAGCAGTTGGTTCTGCTGCCTTAGACGCTAATACAACAGGAGACAATAACACTGCTGTAGGCTATTTAAGTATTTCAGCAAATACTACAGGTAGTGCTAATACAGCTGTAGGTCATAACTCTTTAGCAGCAAATACAACAGCTTCTAACAATGCAGCATTTGGTAAATCAGCATTAGCAGCAAATACTACTGGCTATTCAAACACAGCTCTAGGAAAAAGTGCATTAGCTGCAAACACTACAGGTATTGTAAACACAGCCGTAGGAACAGGAGCTTTAGCAGCAAATACTACAGGTGGTTCAAACACAGCAGTAGGACAAGATGCTTTAGTCTCTAATACAGAAGGAGATAACAATACTGCTGTAGGAAGAACAACATTAGATGCCAATACTACAGGAGGTTCAAACACAGCTGTTGGTGGTTTAGCTTTAGGAGCAAACACCACAGGAGCTAGAAACGTAGCAGTTGGTTATGCTACTTTAGATGCTAATACAACAGCTTCCGATAATGTAGCTGTAGGATCAGCAGCATTAGGAGCCAATACCACAGGTGACAGAAACGTAGCAGTTGGTAATTATGCTTTAGATGCGAACACAGTTGGCGATAGAAACGTAGGTATAGGACATGGTGCTTTAACTACATATAATCCAAGCACCAACGAAGACAGCTACAACGTAGGTGTTGGTTATGCTGCTCTAACAAACAATTCAACAGGCAAACAAAATACAGCAATCGGTGGATTAGCAATGGATGCTAATACCACAGGATCAAATAATGTTGCATTGGGTTATGCCTCTTTAGATGCAAATACAACAGGTGCAGACAATGTAGCTATTGGAGTGATGGCATTAAGTGCTAACACAACAGCTGATGACAACACAGCGATTGGACATGATGCAATGTTATCTAATACTACTGGAGCAAACAACGTAGCAGTGGGTTCTTTTGCTTTAGATGCTAACACCACAGCTAGTGAAAACGTAGCGATAGGTCAAGCAGCATTAGGAGCCAATACTACAGGAGCAAGAAACACAGCCGTAGGACAAGGTGCTTTAACAGCAAACACAACAGCAGACAGTAATTCAGCAGTAGGTAGAGGTGCTTTAGGTGCAAACACCACAGGACATGATAATACGGCTGTAGGTAGAGAATCTCTCTATGTAAACACTACAGGAAATGATAACGTAGCAGTAGGTACTTTTGCTCTTGACGCAAACACTACAGCTAGTGAAAACACAGCTATTGGTAAAAGTGCTATGACAGCTAATACTACTGGTGGTCACAACACAGCAGTAGGTTTTTATGCAGCAGGTGCAAATACTACAGGAGACTACAACGTAGCTATGGGTATGAACACATTTGATGCTAATACCACAGGAAGCTATAACACAGCAATAGGAACGGCAGCACTAGGTTCTAATACCACAGCTGACAACAACACAGCAGTAGGTTATGCAGCAGGTGGTTTAATAACTACAGGAGCAAACAATACCCTAGTAGGGCAACAAGCAGGCGATGCTTTAACTACAGGTGACCTTAACGTAGCAATCGGTAAAGATGCTCTAGGAACAAATACAGTTGGCGACAGAAACGTAGCTATTGGTGGTAGTGCTTTAGCAAATTATAACCCAGCTACTAATGAAGATGCATACAACGTAGCTGTAGGTTTAAATGCTTTACTTGCTGATACGACAGGAAAATATAATACGGCAGTTGGTGGACTTGCACTTGACGCAAATACTACAGCAGACTACAACACAGCACTGGGTTATAACAGTTTAACTACAAACATTACTGGTGCAGCAAATACAGCTGTTGGATTTGGAACCTTACAAAACAACCTTGCTGCAAACAATGTGGCAATCGGTGGTGCAGCAATGCAAAGCAATACTACAGGAACAGAAAATGTAGCCGTTGGTGCTTATGCACTTGATGCCAATACCACAGCTGACGATAATGTAGCTGTAGGCTATCAAGCACTTACTGATAACACCACAGGAACAGCAAATACAGCAATAGGTAAAACAGCTTTAGCAAACAATACCACAGCAGATTACAACACAGCACTAGGCTATCAAGCCTTGTTTACTGTTACCACAGGTCACAGCAATACAGCGATTGGTAAAAATGTTTTAGTAAATGCAACTACAGGTAATCATAATACAGGAGTTGGAACAGATGCATTAGCAACAAGTACAACTGGTGCCGACAATACATCTGTTGGCTATCAATCTTTAGAAGCACTTACTACAGGTGCTAGTAACACAGCAGTCGGTCGTTTAGCTGGGAATGATATAACTGAAGGAGACTTTAATACTTTTATAGGTAGACAAGCAGGAGAAAAAACTACAACTTCGGACGGAAATACAGCTGTAGGTTATATAGCTTTACAAGAAAATACCACAGGTGCTTTAAACACAGCTATAGGTCAAGAAGCTTTACAGAAAAGTACAACAGCAAGTAGTAATGTAGCTGTGGGTTATCAAGCCTTAGAAGAAAATACTACAGGAGAAGCTAACGTAGCTATAGGTGCTGCTTGTTTAGATGGACCAACAACACAGAATAACAACACAGCTGTAGGTTACGATGCAGCAGGAGTAGCAGCAGTATCTGGGCTTACAGCAGTAGGTCGTGGTGCTTTAGCAGCCAACACAACAGGTTGGAATACAGCAGTAGGTTATCTAGCTGGTAATGCAGCAACTACAGGAGGTGCTAGTGTTTATGTAGGTGCAGAAGCAGGACTAGTTGTAACCACAGGTGCTTCTAATACTATGATTGGACACCAAGCAGGTAAAGCTGCAACTACTGGAGGCAACAATACTTTTATAGGTTATTTAGCTGGAGGAGTAGGAACAGTAACGGGGAGTAATAATACTACTCTTGGCTCTGACGCAGGAAAAAATCTATCAAGTGGTGGTAACAATCTTTTATTAGGACATGATGCAGGACTATCTGGAAGCCCAGGTGGACCTATAGATACTGAATCTAATGAAATTGTACTTGGTGATGAAAATATTACAGCAGCACACGTTCAAGTAGATTGGACAGTAGCCTCAGATAAGAGAGATAAAACAGACGTAGAACCTATGCCAATGGGCTTAGACTTTGTTAATAAGTTAGAGCCAGTTACTTATAAATGGGATAAAAGAAGTAACTATGTAGAAAAAGGTAAAGACTTTGACCACATAGTTCCAGATGGTTCACATAAAGAAGATTGGTTAGATGTTGGATTTTTAGCACAAGATGTTGAAAAATTAGAATCAGAATATGGTTACAACATATCTGACAAAAGTAATCTTACAACAACTTTAAGTGATGACGGCAACCAGTATGGTTTAAAATATAATAAGTTTGTACCGATGTTAGTTAAAGCTGTACAAGAATTATCTGCACAAGTTGAGGAGTTGAAATCAAATTCTCATACTCCTAAAGACTTACCAGATTTAAAAGGTTACAATGAATTGATCGCAAGAATAGAACTTTTAGAAAAGGAGGAAGAAAATGGCAGTTAGTAAAGCAATTGTAAAATGCGTTCCGTATGAAAACTCATCTAGTAAAGTAGATAAGTGGGATATAGAAATGAAATATGAAAATGATAGTGAAGGTGATTCTACTTATTACACTACTACTTTCAGTATTGTTGTTCCACAATTAGATGATGATGGTAATGCAAACTTTACACTTAAAGCTAAAGGTAGTTGGAGTAATGCTAATCTAGTAGCACTATGTCCTGTATCTCAATGGGATGCAGTATTTGCTAGTCAAGTAGATAGTGTTATTACTAGCCCACCAGCAGTAAGCTCACCAGATAACGATTTTAGCGTACCTAGTTAAGAGTGACTGAACAGCAGATTCAGATGCACGTGATGCCATCTGTATTCGTGCTAGAAACAACTATGCCTCAAAGCATGATTGATTCTGTAAACGATTACATGGATGAGTATAAAAAAAAGAAAGATAAACAATCTTTAAAACATTCATTGGTTGGTCAAATACATAAGGGTGAGCAATTGTTATTAGACCACAAAGATGAAAGAATGATTGAGTATAATCATTTTATTTGTAATTTAGGAGCTGAGTATATTAACCACTTCGCTAGTTCAGGAGCTGGTATGAAACTTAAGAGCCCTAAACAAGTAATGATAGATGAAACTTGGTCAGTGCACAGTTATGATGGAGATTATAATCCGATACATGATCATGGCACTAAAACAATAATGGGAATATCTACTACTGCTTGGACTAAAGTTCCTAAACAAATAGGAGCTAAAGCAGAAGCCAACACACCCACATATTCGTTGTATAACGAATCTGGACATAGTGATGGCTGTATAACATTTCAATATGGAATAAACTCGGTACTTGATACAGAAAGACTAAGACCAGCACAATCCTTTGTAATGACACCAGAAGTAGGTAAACTATTAGTATTTCCTTCTTGGCTACAGCATATGGTGTATCCGTTTAAAGGGAAGGGTGAACGAAGAACTATTGCTTCTAACTTAAACTGTTGGGATGTGATAGAAAAAGAAAAGGAGCTTTAATGGAAGATCGAAATTTATTTGTAAATGTATTACAACTTATAGACATTTCAAGCAAAAGAGGTGCTTGGGGTGGACCTGAATTAGGAGCAGTTGCCGATATAAGAGGTGCTGTTGTTGAGAAGCTGAAAGGCTTGAATGAAGATGTTATAGAAAACGCAGACGAATTATCTGAAGATGTAGAAGAATCTGAAGGTAAAGAATCTAATAAGGAGGCATAATGGAAATTTTTATAGGTATAGTATTAGTATCAATAGTAGGTATTGGTTTTATTTGGAAATTCAAACCAGAATGGATTGATTTAGTCAAAGCAATGATAGTTGTAAAATCAAAATCTAAAAGTAAAAAATAATGGCGACAGCAAAGGAATCTATAGAAAAAATATCAGCACATGAAAAAGAATGTGCTATACGATATGAGAATATAGAAAAAAGACTAGAGGATGGTTCTAGGCGATTTGATCGTTTAGAAGCCATGCTTTGGGCTGTATATCCTTTTATTATAGGAGCTTTAATAGTAAGCGAATATATATGAGCCGAGCAAAAAAAAAGTCTAGAGTAAACGAAGCTGGCAATTATACTAAGCCAGGTATGCGTAAGCGAATCTTTAATAGAATTAAAAGAGGAAGTAAAGGCGGTAAACCTGGACAATGGTCAGCTCGTAAAGCTCAAATGTTAGCAAGTGCTTATAAAAAAGCTGGTGGCGGTTATAAGTAATGGCACTAAAAAAGTCACAAAAGTCTTTAAAAAAATGGACAGATCAAAAATGGACTACAGCTAGTGGTAAAAAATCTTCTGATACAGGAGAAGTATATGCTCCAAAAAAAACAATAGATAGATTAAAGTCATCAAAAAAAGGCAGATCAAAACTAGCAAGAGCTAATAGAATAAAAAGAGAAGCTACTGCTAAAGGTAAACAACACGCAAGTCATGGCTTGCATAAGGGGAAAAGAAGATATGTTTGAATATAAATGTGAAGTAATTAAAGTAGTCGATGGCGATACTGTCGATGTAAATATAGATGTAGGATTTTCTATCTTTCATAAAGCTAGAGTTCGTATGTATGGTATGGATACTCCTGAATCTAGAACAAGAGATTTAGATGAAAAAGCTAGAGGTCTTATATCTAAACAGTTTATTTTAGATAAAGTTGCAAATGCAAAAGAGATAGTAATTAAAACTCAGAAAGATGGTAAAGGTAAATTTGGTAGAGTTTTAGGAAAAATATTTATTGATGGAGAAAATATTAACCAGTCAATGATTGATCAAAGTTTAGCTGTTGAATACTATGGTCAAAGTAAAGAAGACATAGAAGCAAAACACCTAGAGAATAGACAGGTCTTAATAGATAACGGCACATTCATTCCATCTTAATATGAATGAAGTTGTTACTATAATTCAACAAGTTGGCTTTCCTATTGCAGCAGCTTTAGGACTTGGTTGGTTTATATATAAACTTATCATGCGTATTGTTGACGGCATGGAAAACAAGTTAGATGTAGTTGATGATAAAGTAGCAGAACAAATAACAGCTATGGAACAAAGACTAGGAACAAAGCTTGATTCACAACACGGCATATTAGTAGCACTAATAGATAGAATAAGAAGTCTTGATAATGAGATCATTAGGCAAGATACTTTAATTAAAACTATATTAGGAGTGCCACAGCTTATTGATAGTAATAAGATAGCTAAAGCAGACAGGGATGATCAAAGGAAAGATTAATGGCAAATAGAAAGTTAAGAGAATTAAATAAAAGACAAAAAGATACATTAAAAAAACATAGTGTGCATCACACACAAAAACATATGAATTTAATGAAAGACCTTATGAAAAAAGGCAAAAGCTTTACACAAGCTCATAATGTAGCTATGAAAGAAGTGGGGAAGTAATGAACAAACTATATATAATATTATTATTTTTAACTGCACCTTTGTTTGCAGATGAATTAACTTTTAAGTTTAAGTCTCCTTCATTTAGTGGAATTGGTACTTCAGCTCACTATTTAACTATAGAGAATCAAGAGTACACTAGAAGAGAAGCTTTAGAAGCAGAGATACAAGCTTTAAAAGAAGCTGCAGAAAGAGATGCAGCGAATACAACCCTCGCAAGATTTATTAAAAATTTTGAATCACGTATTTTTGCACAGTTGTCTAGACAGTTAGTTGAACAATTATTTGGTGATGATCCTGCAAGCTCAGGTTCATTTACATTGTTTGATAATCTTATATCTTGGATATCTGATGGCACGTACATAACTTTAACTATTTATAACACATTAACAGATGAGACTACTGAGATTACTATTCCAATTGGCGATTTTGGCTTCATTAACTAGCTGTGCTAGTAACTGGAAGTATTTGTCACCATGTATAGATAATCCAGATTATGATTACAAAGATTTAGTTACTATTGTAAACAAAGCTCAATGTTTTTCTAAAGAAGCATTTATCAATGAGCCAATAACAAAGGCTATAAAAAATGTAAAGAATGCAGAAAAAAAACCTGTAGTAGCTATATATAAATTTGAAGATGCTACAGGACAAAGAAAAAGTGTGCCTGGTTATGCAGACTTTAGTACAGCACTTACACAAGCACCTTTAGACTATGTTATAAGAGCTATTAAACAATCAGGTTTTTTTAGAGTAGTTGAAAGAGAAGGTTTAGATCATCTAGTAAGAGAAAGACAAATAATTAAATCATCTAGAAAAGATTTTGATGATGAGACAAAACAATTACCACTATTGTTTGCAGGTCTTATTGTTGAAGGGAGTGTTGTTGATTACAACACAAATTTAAAAAGTGGAGGTATCGGTGCTCGTTATTTAGGCATAGGTGCTTCAAAACAATATACAGAAGATACAGTGGTAGTCTCTTTAAGAATTGTATCAGTAAGTACGGGAGAGATTCTTCTAGAAACTTTATCTTCTAAAACTGTGCTATCAGTAATGATGTCTGGAGATGTCTTTAGATATATAGCTGAAAGCACTGAGTTAGTTGAATTTGAAACAGGTAATGCTATGAATGAAAGTAAAGCAATAGCCTTACAAGCTGCAATAGAGTTAGCTGTAGTAGATTTAATTAAACAAGGTATAAAAAAAGGATACTGGAAATATGAATAATAAAATTTTAATAAATATATTTTTAATGACATTTTCGTTCTGCTCTTTTGCAGACAATGAAATATTTGTAGATCAGACAGGTAGTAATGCCTTAATAGACTTAGAACAACTTGGTAGTAGTAATATTATCGGTGGTACTGATTCTACAGCAGGCAATTTAAGCGAAGCTGTTTTAAATGGTACTACTATGACTATTGATATTAATCAAATAGGATCATCAAATGAGTTCTTAACTGGCGGTATATATGGAGATAACTTTACAGGCTTTTTTGAATTTGATGGCGATTCTAATATATTTGATATAGATATAGATACAGATGGCACAAATGGTGCTGACTTTGCAGATTTTAATGTAGATATTACAGGCTCAAGTAATGAGTTTGATTTAGACTTTGCTGAAACTGCTGGTGTAAATTATCTTGATTTAGATTGGATAATAGATGGAGATTCTAATATATTCGAGTTTGATGTTGATTATGAATATGCTACAAACTATATGGATATACTTGGAGATAGTAATGAAATTACTTTCTCAGGAAGTGGATATGGAGCTAGCTCAAGTGATGCTGGTTACTTTTATCTAGATTTAGATGGAAGTAGTAATACTATAGATATCACACAATCTTCTACATTAGCTAGAGATTGGTTAAAACTAGAAACAAATGCGTCTAATTCAAATATTTGTATTGTTCAAAGTGATGGTGGTTCAGCCACTTCATGCTGATGCAATAGGCGATATAACAGAATTAAAAGGGTATGGTCAAGTTCTTAGAGATGAACCATACCCAGCTAGTTTGAATTTTGATATAAATTCTTACGACAATGTAGAAACTGCTGATGGCAGAATAGGAATTACATTTTTAGATGATAGCCAAGTTAGGCTAACAGAACACTCTGAATTAACTATTGACGAGTATATATTCGATCCTAATCCAGATAAATCTAAAATGTCATTAAGTTTTAACAGTGGCACAATAAGATTTTTATCAGGCAGCGTTAATAAATTAAATAAGAAAAATATTTCTTTATCTACGCCAAGTAGTGAGATTGCAGTTTTAGGAACAGATTTTACTTGTACAGTAGATGAATGGGGTAGAGCTTTAATAATTTTACTGCCAGGATTAGATGGATTAGCTAGTGGTGAAATTGTAGTTTCTACTGCTACAGGTCAGGTAAGATTAAATAAACCTTATCAAGCAACTACTACAAGTGTGTACGAACAAAATCCTACAACTCCTATAACATTAGATATTAGTCTTGAGCTTATAGATAATATGTTAATTGTTTCGCCACCTAAAGAAAAAGAAAGCATAGAACAAGAAAGACAAACAACACAAAAAGCTAACATATTAGATTTTAATGAATTAGATGTAGATTACTTACAAGAAGATTTGTTTAGTTTAGAAGAAGATTTAGATTTTACTGAACTAGATATTGATTATCTTGACGTTAACTTTTTAGAAGACTTGCTAGATTCTATTGATGAACTAAGTATAAAAGATGACGAAGATGAGTTAAATCAATTTATAAGTGCAATACCAGTTTCAGGTACTAGGATTGGACAAGATGCTGAAACACAAATAACTACTATATTAGAGGGTGACAAAGTTAGGCTTATTAGAAATGTAAATCAAAATGTAAGTTTAGTTTTAAATAGTGATGAAACATATTCAGTCTTAATAATACAAGATGGAGTTTCTAATATAATTACTATTAATAATGGATCATCATCTGTAATAAGAATAAGACAGGAATCAGGATGAAGAAACATATATTTTATTTATTGTTAATTATAAGTTTTGTTTATGGATTAATTTCAAATTTAAGCTTTGTAGAAACACTTAAACTAAAAACTTTTGATGCTTTAGTAAAAGAACATAAACCATCTGAATACTTCACGATCTTAAATATAACTGATGATGATGTTAGAGAAAGAGGAGGCTATCCTTTTCCAAGACAAGATTTAGCAGAAATACAAACAGAGCTGTTTAATAATGGAGCTATCGGAGTTGGCTGGGTAATATCGTTTATAGACAAAGATAGGTTTGGTGGCGATGAGATATTTGCAGAATCAATTTTAAACCTTCCTGTAGTTATTGCTACTTTTGAAACAGATAATAATATCAATCCACCTACTGCTGGTACTGTAATTTTAGGAGAAGACGCTGAAGGTATAAGAGCTAGAGGCTATATGCCTAATGTAGAGATCATTAGAAATGTTGCACAAGAAGGATTAGTTTCTGCACCTGTAGATGTAGACAATTTAGTAAGAAGAATACCTTTGCTATATCAAACAGATAAAGGTTGGACACCATCTTATGCTATTCAAGTATTAAAAGTATTAGCTGATTCAAGTACGTATATTATAAAAACTAATCCTAATGGCATTGAAGAAATAAGCGTAAGAGGAATACCACCCACACCATTAGATGTAACAGGAAGAAAGTGGATAAGCTGGGTAGACACTCCACAAACTACTTTACAAGAAATGAATGTAGAGAATAAGTTTGTTTTTGTAGGAGTTACAGCCAAAGGAGTTATGCCTCAAGTTGCTACACCAGTAGGATTGCTTGAACCACATAAAGTACAAGCAGCATTAGCTGAATCAATACTTATACAAGATAGTCCATATATACCACACTATTCTTTATTAGCTGAATTAAGCATATTGATAGCATCAACTCTTTTAGTTTGGATAGCTCTAAATGTTTTAAATTTAAGCTTTGGACTTGTTGGAGCTTTGTTAGTTACGGGTGGAACAGCATATTTAGGGTTACATTTTATTAGACAAGGATTACTAATAGATGTTACATGGACACTGATAGCCAATGTTTTTACAGGAGCTACCGCTTTTTATCTTAATTACAGAGAACAATACAAGCTGAGACAACAGATTAAAAAACAATTTGGAACTTATCTATCTCCAGACATGGTAGCTATGCTACAAAAAAATCCAGAGCTTCTTAAGCTAGGTGGTGAAAGAAAAGAGATGACGTTCTTATTCACTGACATTATGGGCTTTACTCCTGTTTCAGAAGTATTTAAGAACAAAGATGATCCTGAAGGTCTAGTAGAACTTATCAATACTTACTTAGATAAGATGACAAAAATTATACTAGCTAATGGTGGAACTATAGATAAGTATATGGGTGACTGTATTATGGCTTTTTGGAATGCACCTTTGCCATGCGAGAATCATGCAGAACTAGCAATTAAATCTGCATTAGAAATAGAACAAGCAACAATAGAACTAAACAAACAATTTAAGGAAGAAGGGCTAGACTTACCACCAATCAATGTAGGCACTGGAGTAAACTCTGGTACTTGCATTGTAGGTAACATGGGAAGTGAAACTAGATTTGATTATTCAGTAGTAGGTGATGCAGTTAATTTATCAGCTAGACTTGAAGCAACTGCTGGTAGAAATGATTACAAAGAATGGAAGATTATTATTTCTGAGTACACTAAAGAACTAGCGGGTAATGCTTTTAAATATGAGAAGATAGGAAATATTTTAGTGAAAGGAAAATCAGAACCGATTACAATTTACTCACCAAAAATATATACTAACTAAAGAATATAAACGGGTTAATAGTTAAGGAGACTATATGAAAAATATATTTAAAAATCTTTTAGGAGCAGTGGCTCCAACATTAGGTACAGCATTGGGTGGTCCTATGGGTGGCATGGCTGCTAATATGATTTCAGAAGTTTTGGGTGTTCCGAATAATCCTAAAGCTATAGAAAAAGGTATAGCAGATGCTACACCAGAACAACTTGCTGAAATAAAGAAAGCTGAATTATCTTTTGAAGCAGAGATGAAGAAGCTTGAAGTTGATGTCTTTGCTCTTGAAGCACAAGAAAAACAAGATGCTAGAAGACATTTTTCTAAAGATTGGACAGCAAGAATAATAGGTGTAGGTATTATAGGCGGATTTTTAGGCTATATATTTTTAGTAACATTACAACCACCAGAGCAAAATTCCGAAGCATTAATTAATTTAGTCTTAGGTTATTTAGGAGGTTTAGCTAGTGCTATCATATCTTTTTACTTTGGTGCGTCAAATTCTACAAAAGACGGAGACTAATATGGAAGCTTCAAAAGAAGGTATAGCTTTAATTAAAAAGTTTGAAGGCTGCAAACTAGAAGCATATAAATGTCCAGCTGGAGTGTGGACTTGTGGATATGGCTCTACAAAGGGTGTAGAAGAAGGAGATGTATGGTCACAGGATAAAGCAGATCATATGTTAGAAGTTGAGTTAAAAGAGTTTGGAGACTATGTAAATAACTTAGTCGATGTGCCCTTAAGTCAAAATCAATTTGATGCTTTGGTTGCATGGACATTTAATTTAGGTCCATCAAATTTAAGTTCATCAACTCTTCTAAAAGTTTTAAATAAAGGAGAATACGAAGAAGTTCCTGCTCAGATTAAAAGATGGAACAAGGTAAAAGGAGAAGTGTCAAGAGGCTTGATAAGAAGAAGAGAAGCAGAAGCTCTACTATTTGAAGGCAAAGAATGGCATGAAATATAAAAGTGGCATTACAAAAATTTGTATTTAAACCAGGAATCAACAAAGAGGGAACAAACTACTCTAATGAGGGTGGTTGGTTTGATGCAGATAAAGTAAGGTTTAGAAAAGGTAGACCTGAAAGAATAGGTGGTTGGGAAAAAAATAGCAGTAATTATTTTATAGGCACATCAAGAAAGATTCATGTTTATAAAACTGCTGAACAAGATAACTATATTATTAATGGAACACATAAAAAGTTATATGCTTTAAATGGTAATGTCTTTAATGATATAACTCCTATAAGACTTACAACAAGTGCAGGTGATGCTACCTTTGCTGCAACAAATGGTTCTTCCACAATAACTATTACTGAAGCTGGTCATGGTGCAGTACAAGGAGACTTTGTTACTTTTTCTGATGCAGCAACATTAGGTGGCAATATAACTGCTACTGTATTAAATCAAGAATATGAAATAGATTTAGTGCCAAGTGTTAATACTTTTACTATAACTGCTAAAGATACAAGTGGTGATACAGTCACAGCAAATGCAAGTGATTCAGGTAATGGTGGTTCAAGTACAGTTGCTGTATATCAAATTAATAGTGGTTTAGATGAATATGTAAGCTCAACAGGTTGGAGTGCAGGTACATGGGGTGGCGGAACATGGGGTTCAGCTTCAGCATTATCTTTAACAAATCAACTTAGAATTTGGAGTATAGATAATTTTGGAGACGATACAATTGCAGTTCCTAGAGGAGGACCACTATATTATTGGGATGAATCTTCTGGAGTAACATCAAGAGCAGTTGCTGCTAGTTCACTATCAGGTGCAAGCGATGTGCCTACAAAAGTTTTACAAATAATGATGTCTGATGTAGATAGACACGTTATAGCTTTTGGTTCTAATCCTGTAGGTTCATCAACTATTGACCCGTTATTAGTTAGATTTTCAACTGCAGAAAGTGCAGTAGATTGGACACCAACTGCAACTAACTCTGCTGGAGGAGTACAGTTATCTTCTGGTAGTACGATTATTGGTGCAGTCAAAACAAGACAAGAAATACTTATATGGACTGATGCAGGAATAGTTTCAATGAGATTTGTTGGAGCACCATTTATATTTAGTTTTAATGAAGTAGCTACAGGTATGTCTTTAATAGGTCCATCAGCAGCGACAACTGCAGGGGGTACAGTATTCTTTATGGATAATGGAGCTTTTTATCAATACTCAGGCTCTGCTCAAAGATTGCCATGTTCTGTATTAGATCATGTATTTGGTGACTTTAATCATGCACAGGCATACAAAGTATTTGCAGCACCTATTCCTGACCATAATGAAATTATTTGGTTTTATCCAAGTTCTGATTCAACTGAAGTTAATAGATATGTTATCTACAATTACTTAGAACAAACTTGGAGCATAGGAACAACTAACGATAACTTTGCTAGAACTGCATGGAATCCTGCTTATATGTTAAACAAACCAATAGCAGCTAGTAAGTATGACAGCACAGACAGAAACTATTTATTTAATCATGAGGTAGGTCATAGTGCAGATGGTTCATCTTTTACAGCTTATATAGAATCATCTGATTTTGACTTAGACCCTAATAGTGAAAAATATATGTTTATATCTAAGTTAATTCCAGACTTACAGTATAGAGGTTCAAGTGATACTGCTAATACAGTAAGCATAACTTTAAAAGGCAGAGACTATCCTTTACAAGACTTATCAACTTTACAGACTTTATCTGTTACACCTAGTTCAACTTTTTTAAGTACAAGAGCAAGAAGCAGACAAGGTGCTATTAGAGTAGAAAATAATGCTGATAACTTTGGTTGGCGACTAGGTGACTTAAGATTAGAAATTAGACCAGACGGAGAAAGATAGTGGCATTAAGAAGTTCCGTACCAATTCCAGTAGCATCAACAGAATATGATGCAATGAATGAAGCAATTACTAGAAGAACAATAGAACAAGCTTTACAAGATATACACGCTGACATAGGAGAGCTAAGAAGAATGCAAGAATCTATAGTAAGTAAAGCTACAAGAAGACACCAATTTTTATTAATGGGAGTAAAACATGGCGGATAGTTTAAAAGTTTTAGGACAACTTGATCCAGCCGCAACAACAACTACAACTCTATACACAGTGCCTGATAAAACACAGACTACTGTAAGTTCTATCGTAGCAGCAAATAGAACAGGTTCAGCAATAACTTTTAGGCTGAGTGTTCATGTTGCAGGAGCAGGAGCTGATGATAAACAGTATTTATACTATGACAAATCAGTAGCAGCTAACGATTCTTTGACAATAGTGTTGGGCATAACACTTAATCAAACAGATGTTGTCAAAGTTTATACCAGTGCAGTAGATATGAGTTTTAATATGTTTGGTTGTGAAACCACAGAGGAAAGATAATTATGAATAATATGATGAATCAAGTAAATAATGTAGCAGCACAAGGTCGTTATGGCGACACTATGTTGATGCACGTTAACCCAAATGAGGTTAAGGGATTAGCACAACTAGGTGCTTTATCTTTAAACCCTAGCACAGGATTGCCTGAAGCTTTTAAACTAAGAGATATACTTCCAATGGTTGGTAGTATAGTAGGTGGTATTTTTGGTGGACCAGCAGGATCAGCAATAGCTTCTGGTCTTTTAACAGCTGGTCTAGAAGGTGATCTTAAAAAAGGATTACTAACTGGGTTAACTTCTTATGGTTTTGGTAAAGCTTTACAAGGAGCACAAGTAGCAGCTGCGGGAGATGCAGCAGCAGATGTGGCTACAAATCAAGCAGTAGTAGATGCAGTAGGTGGCATAGATACTCCAGCAGTTATGGGATTAAACCCATCAGGAGGATTTGATTTTGCTCCTGGTACAATGACAGACCCAAATGTTTTATCACATTTAGGAAAAGAAAGTACACAAGCAGGTATAGCAGCAGCAAGAACAGGCGGAATGGAAGCCGCTAGATTAGCACAAAGTGCACCTGGTGCTGACCCTAATATGTTTGCAGGAATGCAAGATATGAGTTTTGGAAATGTACTTAGTGGAGCAGGAACTCCAAGTGCTTATATACCAGCAGGTATAGGCTTAGGCGGTACTGGAGTTATACAATCTCAAGAGGCGTTTCAAGCAGAATTAGATAGACTAGCATTTGAAGAAGAAGAAAGAAAAAGACAAATGTATCTAGACTATCCTGAAGCTATACCAGGAACATATATAACACCTTTGCCATCAGCTAGTGGTGGAATAACTAAATTTGCAAATGGACAAAGCACTAATAAAGCAGTACCTAAAAAA